>ERZ1026874.496-NODE-496-length-24586-cov-6.110228_pt1 | contig 24586 bp, 16 predicted proteins | sample MGYA00380167_ERZ1026874 | MGnify/ENA primary metagenome ERZ1026874 (study PRJEB33269, sample SAMEA4719803) | human gut metagenome | biome: human-associated habitat; feature: organic feature; material: feces | place: Cameroon | collected 2013-10 ...
GGCGGAAACGGGAAATTGTATGCTTGCTCGGGAAAAGGGCGGAATGCTGGCGGTGCTCGGTTTCCTTGCGGATAATCTCGGCGCGACGTTCGCATTTACTGCAGGAAATATTTATGCACTGTGGAAATTCTGGACGCAGGAGGAACTTCCGGTTTCGGAATATTCCGTGCTGGTATTATCGATTGCAAACCTGAATGCGAAACTGGTTCGTCTTGGAACAGAGTATGCACGTTTTACGGAGAATCTGCTTTATGTAGAGGATTTTCTGAACTTTTTTGCCGAAGAAAAACCGGCACAAAAGGACGAAACGCAGGAAGAAATTCTGCAGTCTGTTGAGGCGAAACAGCTTTCGTTTACTTATCCGAACGGGACGGCTGGACTGCATGATATCAGCTTTTTAGCGAAAAAAGGGGAACGCGTTGTGCTGGTCGGGGAGAATGGCGCAGGAAAGTCCACCTTCCTGAAAGTGCTGCTGGGGCTTTATCCGGATTTTACCGGGAAGCTGTACAGAAATGGGGCAGTCAGCCGAACCGGAATCGGGAAAAACGTGTTTGCGCTGCTGCAGGATTACCGGCTGTATCCGGCGACCGTGGCGGAGAATGTTTTGCTGCGGGAATGTAAAAAAGAGGACGAAATGACTGTGTGGGAAGCGCTGCGAAAGGTCGGTCTGGAAGAAAAAATCAAAAGCCTGCCGCAGGGCATTCATACTGCAGTGGAGCTGTTTGCAGAAGGGGAAAAAGCCATGTTTTCCGCCGGGGAAGGACAGCGGCTTGCTCTGTGCAGGGTGTTTGCAGGCGATTTCGATGCGGTAATTCTGGATGAACCGACAGCATTTTTAGACCCATTGACGGAAGCGGATGTTTTGCAGGAAGTGCTGGAAGCGACAAAGGGAAAGCTGTTGATTTTCGTGACGCATCGGTTATCCTTTGCACGGCAGGCAGATCAGATTTTATATCTGAAAAACGGAATGATTGCAGAGCATGGAACGCACGAAGAGATGATGGAAAAGGGCGGCGACTACTGCAGGATGTTTACGACGCAGCGACGGCAGTATTTTGCACAGGAGGGGGAAAACGATGCGGTTTAACGGGTTGAAAAGTCATCTGCGGCTGCAGAAGCTCCGCTTTCTGGATGCACCGGGGCTGTTTTTACTGGAAATTGTGCTGACGGGCGCATATGACCTTGCGGATGTGCTGGCGAATGTCCTTGTTTTGAAATGGATGATCGGCGCGCTGATGGGGCGTGATCTGATACGGGCAGCGTGGGTGCTGGGAGGATTTCTGGTGTACCAGCTGTCAGTGAGCTTTTTGTGGCACTGGTACTTTGAACGCATTTATCCTCAGTGGAAGGAACGTCTGGAATACAAACTAAATTGCAGGCTGTACCGGATCATGCTGGACGCAGATTGCAGAAAATATAACGAAGAATCATACTTTCACGGATACCGCAGGGCGCTGCAGTTTACACAGACGAAAATGGAGGAAACGCTGGAATTTTACCGGCAGCTGTTCGGCAGTTTTCTGGCTGGTGCGGTAGCGGTCGTCATTTATATCCGCATGGATCAGATGATCGTTGTGTTCGTTTTGCTGGCGTTTGTGGCAAGCCGTTTCTGTGTCAAAAGTCTGGTGGAAAAAACGAACGCAAAGCGGGATGAACAGAACAAAAAAGATGCATTGCACCAGAACTATTTACGGATTTTTCTGCGAAAGGAATATGCAGCAGAGGGGCGGATTCTGGGCTGCCTGCCATTTTTCGTAAAACGGGATCAGGACAGCTTTTCGCAAAAGGCGGAGCAGACGAAACAGTGGAATCGACGTATTTTTCCAATTGCGTTCGGGCGGGAGATCGGGAGCGATTTTCTGTTTATCGACTGTTTGATGATCGCGTATCTGGGGTATTGTTTTTTCTGGAAAAAGACGATCGGACTGGACGATTTTGCGGCGCTTTTGAATGGGACGCACATCATCCTGTATGCGCTGTCCGTGCTGTTTGAGCAGATGGCGGGAAGAGCCGGGGAGTATGCCGGATACATCGACGGATTTTTTAGTTTTTGTGAGCAAAATGAAAAGAAAGCAGAAGGGAAAGAGCAGGAAACCGGGACAACAGACGGCGAGACGGTTTCTGAGATTTCGATGGAGCATGTCGATTTCGGATATGGGGAGAAGAAAGTCTTACAGGACATCTGTTTTCAGATGAAAAAGGGGGAAAAGATCGCATTGGTCGGAGACAGCGGCGCTGGAAAAACGACGTTCATCAAGGTATTGCTCGGACTTGGAAAAACGGACAGTGGGACGATTTTTGCGGATGGAGCAGCCGTTTCGACGAAGGCAGAATGGGAGGAATGTCGGAAGCATTTCACGGTGCTGTTTGCCGGAAATCTGCTGTATGCGGCGTCTTTGGCGGAGAATGTGGCGCTTTCCGAAAACGCAGATAAGAGCCGGGCTGCGGACGCGTTGTGCGAGAGCGGTTTGTATCGAAAAGGGACTTTTGTTCCGGTCGAAAAACAGGTGTTGCGGGAATTTTGCGAGGACGGCTTCCTGTTTTCAGAGGGACAGAAACAGAAGATTGCGCTGGCGCGCGCCTGCTATTATAACACGGAGTTTCTGATTGCGGATGAAGCGGCGGCTTCACTTGATCCGTTTGCAGAGGATGCGTTTAACAAAACACTGCTGCAGGGACATCCCGATCAGGGCGTGCTCGTGATTTCGCACCGGCTTTCCGTGACGGCGCTGACGGATCGAATCTATGTCATGGAGCATGGACGGATTACGGAGTGCGGCAGCCATCAGGAGCTTTTGGCGCAAAAGGGACGCTACTGGAAAATGTGGGAGAAGCAGAGGCGGGGATATGCGTGAAACGGGGTCAGACTCCCAATCAAAACGCAGCATATTGAATAGCGGTTGCTGTTGATTTTTTCCGAAATATCGTTTATGCTAAATCTATGATGTCGGGGGCAAAAGCCCCCGACCTTGATGCCTGCGGATTGTTCCGTGCTGTGCACTCCCACAATCCTGCCCGATAGTCGCATATCGTGGGATTATCATCCCAAAAAACGGTCGAGTTGGTAACTAAAAAGTATCAAAAAGGCGATTCTGTATCCAAAATAGCGGAAGACCTTCTGATGAGTGTAGAGGAAGTAGAAGAAATCCTGGGGAAAAAGACAGTAAGTCAGTAATAAAAAAGGAACCGGTCGGGGTCAGACCGATCAAACTCAGTCCCTGATCAAACTCAGAATTTTGTCGTTTCGGCAGGTAATCCGGTGCATCAGCGCTGAACTGCCGGGCAGCGTAAAACGTCAGAAAGCCGGGCTGCATGTCATATTGCAGCCCGGCAATATGTTTATATAAGTACTATATTTTTGAAGGAGAAAGTCATGTACAAGAGGGAATTACAACAGACGGCACGAAAGTCGCTGTTTTTAAAGTTGCTTCATCTTCCGTATGGAATCCTCATCCCGATTTTGATTTCAACGGAGGTAACGAACGCGCTTGCGGGGAAGATGAAGAGCGTTCTGACGACGGCAGCAGGCATTCTGGCAATCGTGTTTTGTTATACGTATTTTTACGGCAGGCTGGAAATCGCGTTCCGAAAAGAAAAGGAACAGGCGGTTCAGGCGTGCAAAATGAAGCAGTATCGGACGATTTTTGCCAATTCCTTTGAAAAGCTATATCATTCTGGGCTTGGGAAAAATCTGGAAAATATGAAAGACGATTTCAACGCGGTGACGGAGCTGATGACAGAACATCGACCGATGTTTGCAGCTTCGCTGGCGGAAGCAGTTTTGTTCGGCGGCTATCTTTGCCGGAAAAATCCGTTGGTCGGAATCTGCCTAATTCTGATTTCGCTTCTGCAGGTCATTCCGCCGCTTCTGGTAAAAAAATATATTCAGGTCAATTACGACAATTGCCGGGAAATCGAAGGAAAAATTACGGATTACACGGTTTCCGCATTTCAGGGCTTTATGACGATCAAGCTCTATCAGCTGAAGGACTGGTGGCTTTCACATCTGGAAGAGCTGTTTCAGGCGTATATAAAAATTGGAAGCAACTCGATCTTTGCCAACCGTTCGGAAGTCGGTATGTATGCGGTTTTGGATCACGTCCTGAAATACGGAACCTACTGCCTGATCGGCGTTTTCGTCCTGTTCGGAAAAACCAACCTCGAAACCGGCATCCAGGCGATTGCGCTGTCCGGCAACATATATGCTGCGGTCAAAAGCGCGTTCGAAATCTATCCGCGGTTTGTGGAAAGCAGCCGCGCACAAAAACGCCTGGAGGAGTGGGAGAATGCAAGTGCCCCGAGCGCAGCGTTACCCACCCGCATGGAAATCGAATGGCGCGGAGTTTCCTTTTCTTACGATAAGCCAGTTTTGAAAAATGTCACCGCCCGCATGGACTTAACTCAAAACCACATCATCCGGGGCGAGAACGGCGCTGGAAAATCCACGCTGATCAAACTGCTGCTCGGCATGGAAACACCGCAGTCCGGAGAGATTTCCGTGCTCGGGAGCGCGACAGGACAGCTTGACAAAACGCTGTTCCCATCGGAAATTTTTTATCTGCCGCAGAAAGCGCCGGTCTTTGATTTGACGGCAGGGCAGATGCTTTCTGCAGTGATAGAGACAGAAGATGGAACGGCTGCGCCGGACGATACCCACGCCCGTGGCGAATCGCCGAGCGTCCGCAGCAGAGTGACAGACAGCGAACGAACAGCCATCCACGGCGAATCGCCGAGCGCCCGCGGTAATGAGCCACACTGCACGAACGCACTCGCCCGCGAGCATACATTTGCGCAGCGCCTTTCCCAACTGGGCGAGGATTTCAACGAGTTTTGCGAAAAGCCGCTCGCTGAGATGTCGGAAGGGCAGCGGAAGAAGTTTTATCTGGCGCTGGCATTTTCCGGCGATGCAACGCTCCTGATTCTGGACGAGCCGACGAACCATTTAGACGACGCCGGACGCAAAACTCTGGCAGAGTGGATTGCACAACGGGGCAGGGGCGTCGTGGTCATCAGCCATGACAGTGTATTTGAAGCGGTGGATGCGGTTTGCTGGAAGCTGCAGAACGGAGGGCTGGCTTATGTATAAGAACAGGATTTACAGACAGATCGCCGCTGACTGCACAAAAGCGTACTGGAGTTCGATTCTTTTTTATGCGCTGCAGCTGATTGTCAGCCAGGTTGCGGTCGCGTATTCCGCGAGGATGCTGGGCGTGTTCTCGGCATACATTTTAAATAATGAAATTCAAAAGGGGCTTGGCTGCCTTTGGCAGATTTTAATCTGCGTGGCGATTTCCGTAACGCTGCCGCTTGCATGCTCGACGATGGGAGAGCTGCTGATGTTTCGGGCGGCCTTAAACCATGAACGGGCGGTGCTCAACCGATATTTGAATAAAACCTATGCGGCGGCAGTCGGACTGCGGGGGAGCGATGCACAGTTTCGCCTGGAAGAAGATCAGACACAGCTGGGAATTTACTGGAATACGACCGGAATGTATCTGGTTTCCGTGCCGATTGTCGTGATCTATCTGCTCTGGCAGATGGTTCCGGTGATGGGATGGTTTACACTGTTCGTCGCAGCAGTCTGTTGTGTTCGAATTTTCGTCCCCGTATTTTTCCGGAAAAAAACAGAAGAATACGACAGGCTGGAGCGGGAAAGTCGGACAAAGATGCGGAATCTCGAGCAGGAGATGCTGGAAAAACCGGTGGAACTTTGCCTTTATGGTCTGCAAAGTGATGAGCTGGCGCGGTTAAAGTGTCTGCAAAAGGACTATCTGGAAACGCTTTTTGTCAAAAAAGCGAAGCTCGAAACCTGGCAGAAAAATATTCTGGGAGGAATGGATTCGTTCTGCATGCTGGTGCTTCTGGCTGCATCAGCAATCGCAATTTCTTCGGGCAAAATGGGCGTAGAGAGCGTCACCGCCATGATCGGCTTTTACTATGTGTTTCAGACCGAAGCCGGATATGTGCTGGAAATCGTCAAGCAGCTTCCGATCTGCAAAAATCTGGTGCAGCGGATTTCTGTTTTTTATGAGGCTCAGGAAAGAACGGATGGAGAAACGGTCGGGGAGGTTACGTCGATTACTTTTCGGAACGTGACGTTTTCGTATGACGGAAAAAACGACATCCTGAAAAACTGCAGCGAGCAGATCGCAATGCATGAAAAAAACGTGATCTGCGGCGAAAACGGAACCGGAAAATCAACGCTGTTAAAGCTCCTGCTCGGCTTGTACCCGGGCTATCAGGGCGAAATCCTGATCAACGGAAAGGAGCTTGGCAGCTTAAATCCTGCAAAATGGCGGGAAAAATGTGCTTTTGTGGAACAGGTTCCGTTCCTCTTTGAGGGGACTGTACGGGAAAATGTGAAGCTGGGACAGGAGGTTTCTGAGAAAAAAGTCGATCAGGTCCTGGAACGTGTTGGAATCGTCCATCTGGCAGACCGCAGGGTTGGTGGAGAAAAATCGGAACTGTCCGGCGGCGAATGTCAGAAAATCGCGATTGCGCGGGCGCTTTTACGAAATGCAGAGGTGTTGATTCTGGACGAGCCGACGAACCACCTGGACGAGGCGGCAAAACAATGGTTGATGGATTTTGTCCGAAATTTCGATCAGACGATGATTTATGTTTCGCATGAAGAAAGTATGATTCAGCTTGCGGATCGGAAAATCGCGGTACAGAGATAAAAATGCTGCGGTGCGTGAAACGGGGTCAGACCACCAATCAAAACGCAGCATATTGGACAGCGGTTGCTGTTGATTTTTTCCGAAATATCGTTTATATTAAATCTATTCTATTATGGCAGGCGGCTTTTGCAGAGGGAGAGCCGCCCTTGCTGTAGAATCTAAAATCTTTTTTATTTTTTCAAGGTCGGATCGACCAGAGATTTCTATCAGACAAAAATTGAATAAGGAACAGATGGAGATATCGGGAAGACCTTGCAGAAAGAAGTCTTCCTGGTATATGATGAATGTATCAGAAAGGCAAAAGATGGAGACAATCAATACACCTTATGATGACACTTTCCGCACGCTGCTGCAGGACTGCCCAGAGTTGGTGGTTCCACTGATTAACGAGCTGTTCGGCACGAATTATACCGGGCGGGAAGTAGTGGTATCGAATGAGAACGAGATTTTTTTGAGGAACCCGGAGGGGAAAAAGGAGAAGCGGGTTACGGATTCCAACCTGACATTGATTTCTTTAAAGGGAATTTCCAAACGGTATCATCTGGAATGCCAGAGCACAGCGGATGGGACGATGGAAATTCGGATGTGGGAATATGATGCGCAGATTGCTTTGATGAATAAGGAATACCGGGACGGTGTGCTGTATGTGAAATTTCCGGATTCTGCGGTGATCTATCTGAGGAGCAATTCGAATACACCGGATGAGTTGAAGATTTGTATTTGCGTTGGGAAAAAGGAAATATTTTACGAAATTCCGATTTTAAAAGTAAAGAATTATACGTTGGACGAAATTTTTGAAAAACAACTATGGATGCTGATCCCGTTTTATATTTTTCGGTATGAAAAAGAATTTCGAAAAATTAATGGAGATGAAAAACGGCTTCGCAGTCTGCGGATGGAATATGAGAACGTAGCTGCACGGCTGGATCAGGAGTGCCAAAGCGGGCGTATGAAGCCAATTACCGGCGGCGCGTTGTGTGAACTGGCGAATAATGTAGTGGAAAAACTGGCGTCGAAATATGACAATGTGGAGAAGGAGGTTACGGAAGTTATGGGAGGAAAAGTGTTGAATTATCGGTCGAAGGAGATTTTTCGGGAAGCCATGGAGAAGGGGCTGGAAGAGGGACGTAGGAAAGGTCAAGAAGAAGGACGCGAGGAAGGACGCAAGGAAGGACGCAAGGAAGGACGCAAGGAAGGACGCTTAGAGGGACGTGAAGAAGGACGCCTGGAAGGATCTAATCAAAAAACGGTCGAGTTGGTAACTAAAAAGTATCAAAAAGGCGATTCTGCATCCAAAATAGCGGAAGACCTTCTGATGAGTGTAGAGGAAGTAGAAGAAATCCTGGGGAAAATGACAGTAAGTCAGTAATAAACAGGCTTCCAATATTTAGAAGAGTGCGTATGCCGTTCTGTCATCTAAGCAGATGGCAGGGCGGCATGTTTTCTGATATTGGGGCGGCAAGGGGTGCGGGAGGGAATCAAGATTGAAAAAAGAACACTGGATTTGCGGCGGCGCAGGCTGTGAAGCGCCGCTGTTTCGAAGAAGCTTCTGGATGGATAAGACAGAGCGCTTTCAAAGCGCCCGTCTGGAAATCTGCGGACTGGGATATTTTCTATTCTATATCAATGGAAAAAGGATCAGCGATCAGGAACTGATGCCGGCGATGACAGACTACGCGTCGGTGCTCGGCTGTGAAACGACGTATCCGGTATGGGAGGAGCGCAGCGCACATCGATGCCGGTATTTAAGCTTTGACTTACTTCCATATTTAAAGGCAGGAGAAAATGTACTTGCAGTACGACTGGGCAATGGCTGGTATCATTAGACAGAGCGGATTGCCGAAGGAAAATTTGTTTTCGGTCTGCCGAAGCTTTGGTTTGAGCTGACGTTGACAGATGCAGACGGAAGACAGGAATGGATTGAAAGCGACCGGAAGACATTGTGGCATCCGGGCGGATTGCTGAAAAACAACCTCTTTTTGGGAGAGGTGCGGGATTTGAGGAAAGAGCCGGAAGGCTGGCAGGATCCGGGCGCTGATTTATCCGGTTGGAAGCCAGCACAGCCGGTCCATGCACCGGAAACCCTTTTAGAAGAGCAGACCTGTCCGCCGGATCGTGTGATCCGAAAGCTTTATCCGATCCTGATTGGGGAGTACGATGGCAGAAAAATTTATGACTGTCGGGAAAATATCGCCGGGCACGTTGTGCTTTCCTGCCTTGGAAAAAAAGGAGAATGCATTACGGTACGCCATGCAGAGGAGCTGGCAGCGGATGGTACGCTGGATTTCGAATCGGCGGGCGGCAGCGATCAGCTGCAGCAGGATCATTATATCTGCGACGGAAGGATACAGACACTGCATCCGTTGTTTTGTTGGCATGGCTTTCGTTATTTTGAGACGGAGGGTCCATGTGAGGTGCTGTGTGCAGAGGTGATCCATACGGATGTGGCGGTGACCAGCAGCTTTTCCTGCTCGGATCCGGTGCTGAACTGGCTTTATGAAGCCTATATTCGTACGCAGCTGGACAATTATCACGGGTGCATTCCGTCAGACTGCCCGCACCGAGAACGGCTTGGATATACCGGAGACGGTCAGCTGACGGCGGAAACGGCGATGCTGCTTCTGGATACCAAAGAGCTGTATCGGAAATGGTATCAGGATATTTTGGACAGCCAGGGCGCAGAAACCGGACATATCCCACATACCGCGCCATTTCTGGGCGGGGGAGGAGGACCCGGCGGCTGGGGCTGTGCAGTGTATCAGGTTCCGCTCGCATGGGCAAAAATTTATGGGGACGACAGCCTGCTTGTGCAGGGCTATGACGCGATCCTGCGCTGGTTCGATTATATGGATGCTCACAGTGAAAAGGGACTTGTGGTCCGCGAAGAGGAGGGCGGCTGGTGTCTGGGCGACTGGTGCTTCCCGGCATCAGAGGAAAAGGAGCAGTTACCGGAGGCATTTATCAATACGTTCTACTACTTGCATGGATTGCAGGAAATGATGCAAATTTCAGAAAAAATGAATAATAAACTGCCAATTCGATTTGCAGAGCGGGAAAAGAATGTCAAAAATGCTTTTCTTGACGCTTACTTCGATCCGGAAACCGGAGATTTCTGCGAAGGCAGGGCAGCAGGCAACGCCTATGGACTGGCACTTGGGCTTGGGGATGAGCGGACGAAAAAGCATCTGGTCGAAAAATATGAAGCGCTCGGACGTTTTGATACCGGAATTTTCGGCACGTCGATGCTTTTGGAACAACTGTTTTCCATCGGTGCAGGGGATCTGGCTGTAAGGCTTCTGACCAATGACAGCGAAGCAGCGTCCTTTGCGCATATGAAACGAAATGGTGCGACGACGCTCTGGGAGCGCTGGGATGGCAGAGAATCCCATAACCATCCGATGTTTGGCGCCTGTGTGAGGCTGCTGTTTACGGAGATTTTAGGGATTCGGATGATGCCATCGCCGCAGCCGCCCGTTGTTATCCCTACGCAGCCGGACGTTACTGCACCGCCAGCACAGGCATTGAAGCCGCCCAACGGCGAACTGCAGCCGCCAGCCGTGCCCGTGTCCGCACAGCATTTTTCTTACGAAATCCGTCTCAGCAGCCAGCGGCAGCTGACCTGGGCAAAGGGCAGTATCCAGACGCCGGATGGAATCCTTTCGGTGAGCTGGGAGCTTCTGGAAAACGGGGAAAAGCAGGTGGAGTGGAGCCTTGCGCCCGCAGGCGAGGACAAGGTGCCCACAATGTGATACGGAAGCTCGGCGTGTCGCACTACATTAAAGAAAAGGAGAAATAACATGATAGAAACAATTCTGGAGGAAATCCGTGGGCTGAATCTTCCGCTGTTCTGGCTGACGGAGTCGGAGCATGGAAAGCGCACGACATGGAGCTTTGTGCCGGACAATCCGTGCAACGACATCTATTCCGTTACGAAGGTGTTCACCGTGACGGCGCTTGGTTTTTTATACGATCAGGGACTTTGGAAGCCAGACGATAAGATCTGCGATCTGTTTCGGAAAAAGCTGCCGGGGCGCTATGATCCGCAATGGGAAGAAGTGACGCTGGATCATGTGATCCGGCACCGAATCGGCGTGACGGAGGATTTTCTGGATATCGATAATTATGATATGACGCAGTTTGGTTCGGAGGATTTTTTAAAGCTCGCGTTTGAACGTCCGGTTCCAGCGCGGCCGGGCGTGGACTATCAGTACAGCGACGGTGCATATTATCTGCTGTCCCGCGTTGTGACGGAGCTTTCCGGAGAAAAGCTGGACGACTTTCTGCGCCCGCGCCTGCTGATGCCGCTGCATGTAAGGGAGGCGGCTTTTTCAAAGTGTCCGATGGGGTATCCGATTGGAGCGACCGGCATGTATGTGCGCACAGAGGACATGGCAAAGCTTGGCGAGGTCTATCAAAACGGTGGCACATTTGAAGGAAAGCGGCTGCTTTCGAAAGAGTGGGTCGAGCTTGTTTTTGAGCGGGAATATGAGCTTGCAAAGATGGAAAACGGAGGGCACTGCAAGGGCGGTATGAACGGACAGATGCTGTATCTGTCGCCTCATGGCCGCGTGATCGCGTGGCAGAGCTATGACCCGGAGGGAAAAGGGAACACGTTGATGGAATTGATTCTGAAAAATGAGTGAGAAGTGCGCATGGCGCGCTTTGAGAAACAAAATCCCCGCTGTCACAGCGATTCAGGCTGTGGCGGCGGGGATTTTTGCCGTGAGCAGCATTCTGGCAGCTTACACGGAATTTTTACATGTCGTATACAGCAGCGAGTGTTACGGCTCAAGCATAAACTCTAAAAATTTCTTCGCATTTTCCGGGTGCTGGCAGTTGGCAGGGATGGTAAACCATGCATTTGCCCGATCTGTCAGCAGATATTTGGATCTGCTGACGCTGATGCCGATGGGGATTTCCCCGTCGGTATTGTCATCAGGAAGATCCTTGTATATAACCTGATCGCCGTACTGCGCCAGCTCCTCGTCGGTAAAATACTGGTGCAGGTCGCAGAACAGACCGGCTTCGAGATTGTGATCCATATAGGTATCATCTGTGATGAGGGCGTCTAAGGTCTTGCCGGATATCATCGCGATAATTTTCTGCATATTTGCATAGGAGTATTGATCGGAGTTTTCATAATCCACATACATATCCCGGTTGATTGCGGCACAGTCGCTGGAGGTATCGATGTCAGCATACTGCTCAAAATCGGCGATCATCGTGTCGGAGTCGACCTCGGTATTCATGTAGCAGTTGACAAAGGCTGCTTCCATGACGGTATCCTTGCGCGTCGCAAAGGTGTAAATCAGGTTTCCCGCAAAGGCGAGAACCGCGATCACGACGATCGTTTGGATTTTATAATACTCCCAGAAATAAGCCCATTTTTCCTTGAAGGGTTTCCCTTTTAATTTTTGCTGCTGTTCCTTAACTTCGTCATGGACGGAATTGCCTGTTGCCATTGAGTGCCTCCCTGTAGTTCGGTGTTGAATCCTGTATTTTGCGGCATGCGGCAAAATCTGGTGCCGGTATCCTGTGTTCGATCGTTTCGATAGTATGGAAAGATTCATGCGCTGATATTTATCATAGTCGTTTGATTTTGGGAAGTCAATGAAAGCATTGTGATAGAAAAGTGAAAATTTTCTAAACTACCGGATAAGTCCCTGGGATACCTTGAAAAAAAGCGAATTCTGTACTATGATAGCTTTATCGGTTTGAAAAGGGGAGCACTGTCAAAAGGACAGACCTTTCAAAACCCTGAGCTTCCCGGGATGGGGAATAAATACGAAGGTGGTAAAGCAATATGAATGAAAGCTATGTAGAATGTCTGGTGGCGAAAAAACCGTCCAGTGCGATGAAAGCACTGCAGGTTTTTCTGATTGTCCTGGCGGTGATTTTTTTCCTGCTTAGCATGCTGAATGCCCTGATGTGGCTCGGAGTGGCAGCAGCCGGAATCGGAGCGTATTTTACTTCGCTCAATGCCAGCGTGGAGTTTGAATATCTGTACGTGGATAAGGAGATTTCCGTCGATAAGATTTTAAACAAAACCAAACGGAAAAAAGTCGAGAAGTTTGAAACAGAGCGTATGGAGATTTTTGCACCGATCAACTCCTGGCATCTGGACAACATGAAGAATCGTCAGCTTAAGGTGACGGACTATTCCAGCGGCGTTGCCGGACAGCCGGACAGACGCTATGTGATGATCTACAGCGGAGACCGCAAGATCATTTTTGAGCCCAGCGAAGCCATGGTAAAAGCACTTCAGTCTGTTGCGCCCAGAAAAGTATTTTTCGATTGACACAGAGTTTTAATTCTGTTACACTTGCCTCAAACGAACTGTCAGTAGTGTATTTACTGGCAGTTTTCATTGAATTGACAGTTAAAATACGCAGGAGGAGAGAAGATGGGTCAGATTATTGGCGAAGGCATTACCTTTGACGATGTGCTGTTGGTGCCGGCATACTCTCAGGTAATTCCCAATCAGGTCGACGTGACTACCTGGTTGACAAAAAAGATCAAGCTGAACATTCCGCTGATGAGTGCGGGAATGGATACCGTTACAGAACATAGAATGGCGATCGCAATGGCCAGACAGGGCGGTATCGGTATTATCCATAAGAATATGTCCATTGAGGCGCAGGCCGATGAGGTGGACAAAGTAAAACGTTCTGAGAACGGCGTCATTACAGATCCTTTTTCGTTATCCCCGGAGCATACCCTTGCAGATGCCAATGAGCTGATGGCAAAATTCCGTATTTCCGGTGTCCCGATCACAGAGGGCAAAAAGCTGGTCGGCATCATTACTAACCGCGACCTGAAATTCGAGACAGATTTTACCAAGAAGATTAAAGAATCCATGACCAGTGAAGGTCTGGTTACGGCTCCCGAAGGTATCACACTGGAAGAAGCAAAGAAGATTCTGGCAAAGGCAAGAAAAGAGAAGCTGCCGATCGTTGATAAGGACTTCAATCTGAAAGGCCTTATCACGATCAAGGATATTGAGAAGACGATCAAATATCCTCTTGCAGCAAAGGATGCACAGGGACGTCTGCTCTGCGGTGCAGGTGTTGGTATTACTGCCAATGTTTTGGATCGTGTGGCAGCTCTGGCAGAAGCCAAGGTTGACGTTATTGTTCTGGATTCCGCACATGGTCATTCTGAAAACGTACTGCGCTGCCTGCGCATGATCAAGGAAGCATATCCGGATCTGCAGGTAATTGCGGGCAACGTTGCAACCGGAGAAGCGACCAGAGCACTGATCGAAGCAGGTGCAGATGCCGTTAAGGTTGGTATCGGACCCGGTTCTATCTGTACAACCCGTGTGGTTGCAGGTATCGGTGTTCCTCAGATCACAGCTATCATGGACTGCTACGCAGTTGCAAGAGAATATGGTATCCCGATCATCGCAGACGGCGGTATCAAGTATTCCGGTGAAATCACTAAAGCAATCGCGGCAGGCGGAAGCGTCTGCATGATGGGTTCCATGTTTGCAGGTTGTGATGAGAGCCCCGGACAGTTCGAACTGTATCAGGGACGTAAATACAAGGTTTACCGCGGCATGGGTTCCATCGCTGCGATGGAAAACGGCAGCAAGGATCGCTACTTCCAGACCGACGCCAAGAAGCTCGTTCCGGAAGGCGTAGAAGGCCGTGTTGCATACAAGGGCCTGGTAGAAGATACGGTATTCCAGCTGATGGGCGGTCTTCGCTCCGGTATGGGTTACTGCGGAACGAAAAGCATCGAAGAGCTGAAGGAAAACGGCAGATTCGTTAAGATTTCTGCAGCAGCTCTGCGTGAGAGCCATCCTCATGATATTCATATCACGAAGGAAGCTCCCAACTACAGCTCTGCGGACTGATTTTAACCGATTAGCCGCATAGCATAGAATAGGATGTCCCGTTGGCGGGTATCCTGTTTTAACACAATCAAACACAAAACGTGTGACTGGCGGATTAGTGGAGATCACCACGGGGAGCACGTTTGAAGAAACCGACCGCCTGGGTACTGACAGCAGAAGATGATGTGAGTATTCAGGCGGTTTTTCATCGTATTCATTTCAAAATGGAGGACAACATGGAGCTTTTAAATCTTTCGGAAGAACTGAAAAACAACGCCTATCCGGGACGCGGTATCGTCATCGGCAAAACCCCTGACGGAAAACAGGCGGTAACCGCATATTTTATTATGGGCAGAAGCAGCAACTCCCGCAACCGCGTGTTCGTAGAGGAGGGCGAGGGCATCCGCACACAGGCGTTTGACCCGTCCAAGCTGGAAGATCCGAGCCTGATCATCTATGCACCGGTTCGCGTGCTGGGCAACAAGACCATCGTGACAAACGGCGACCAGACAGACACGATCTATGAGGGCATGGACAAGCAGCTGACCTTCGAGCAGAGCCTGCGCAGCCGGGAATTTGAGCCGGACGGTCCGAACTATACCCCTCGTATTTCCGGAATCCTGCATATTGAAAACGGCGGCTACAACTTCGCAATGTCCATTTTAAAGAGCGACGACGGCGATCCGTCCTCCTGCCTGCGCTACACCTTTGCTTACGAAAATCCGAAAGCGGGCGAGGGCAGATTTATCCACACCTATATGCATGACGGCAATCCGCTGCCGAGCTTTTCCGGCGAGCCGAAGAAGGTTGCGATTTCCGGAGATATCGACAGCTTTACTCAGCTGGTTTGGGAAAGTCTGAATGAAGAAAATAAGGTTTCCCTGTTTGTACGCTACATCGACATCGAAACCGGCAAATACGAGACAAGAATTGTGAACAAAAACCACTAAAATGGGATGGAGGACAAAATGAACGAAATTCAGTTAAAGTACGGATGCAACCCGAATCAGAAGCCTTCCAGAATTTTCATGGAGGACGGCAGCGACCTGCCTGTTACCGTATTAAACGGCAAGCCCGGATATATCAATTTCCTGGATGCATTAAACGGCTGGCAGCTTGTTTCCGAGTTAAAAAAAGCGACCGGACTTCCGGCAGCAACCTCTTTTAAGCACGTTTCCCCGGCTGGTGCGGCCGTGGGACTTCCGCTGACGGATACACTGGCAAAAATTTACTGGGTAGACGACCTTGGAGAGCTTTCTCCGCTGGCATGTGCCTACGCAAGAGCGAGAGGTGCAGACAGAATGTCTTCCTTTGGTGACTTTATTGCACTGTCTGATGTCTGTGACGCAGACACGGCAAAGCTGATCAAGCGCGAGGTTTCCGATGGAGTGATCGCTCCCGGCTATACCGATGAAGCGCTGGAGATTTTAAGAGCAAAGAAAAAGGGCGGATACAATGTTATCCAGATCGATCCCTCTTATCGTCCTGCCGAAATCGAGAGAAAACAGGTGTTCGGCGTGACCTTTGAACAGGGACGCAACGAGTTAAACATTGATGAAGAGCTGCTGTCAAACTTTGTAACAAAGAACAAAGAAGTGCCCGAAGAGGCGCTGATCGATATGAAGATCGCGCTGATCACCCTGAAATATACCCAGTCCAATTCTGTTTGCTATGTAAAAGGCGGACAGGCGATCGGTATTGGTGCAGGTCAGCAGTCCCGTATCCACTGCACGAGACTGGCAGGACAGAAAGCGGATAACTGGTGGCTGCGTCAGTCTCCCCAGGTGCTTGGACTGCAGTTTGTAGACGGCCTTGGACGCGCAGACAGAGACAATGCCATCGATGTTTACATGGGTGATGAATACGAAGATGTGCTGGCAGAGGGCGTATGGCAGACCCGTTTCAAGGTAAAGCCTGCTGTCTTTACGAGAGAAGAAAAGCGTGCATGGTTAAACCAGCTGACCGATGTAACCCTTGGCTCTGACGCATTCTTCCCGTTTTCCGATAACATCGAACGCGCACATAAGAGCGGCGTAAAATACATTGCACAGCCCGGCGGCTCCGTCCGCGATGATGCGGTCATCGAATGCTGTGATAAGTATGACATGGCGATGGTATTTACCGGAATCAGACTGTTCCATCACTAAGCTACACAAAACGGCCCGCCGGCGCGGATGAGCGGTGGCTAAAACTCCAGAGGCAAAGCGGTGACATCGTAAAAGCGCAGGATATCGCTTAGCGCCGGAAGGCGGAAAAGATTGAAACAATAAAATGCACGCTCTGCGAGCATTCTATTGTCATGAATAAAAACCAGATACCTGAGAGGCGAAGCCTTTCCGGCATCTGGTTTTTTCATAAAAAATATCCATCCGCCCAGGTCTTTAGGAAGCGCACCTGTACGAATGGATATTTTATAAAAATCATTTTGTTACAATAATTGTTTTTCGGAAAATCCTCAGATCACATCATCCGGCTGAGGATCGCATCCATATCCGCCGTCATAAGATTGTTCCGGCTTTAAGCTTAAATAATAACCGGCGTTGGTAATCTCGGTATAAGGAGTTACATACAGGCTTGCAATACCGCAGGTAACACCTGTAAGCAGATACCAGAGGATAAAGGAAAGCTGCAGCACGAAGTATTCCCACAGATGACCGCTCATCAGCTCTTTACTTTCATTGACACACTGACGGATTCCCTTATTGGGATCTTCTGCCAGAATGTAGAAGGCCTGGGAATAACGCAGTGCAGCGATGATGCCGGGGATGTAGCACAGGCAGCTCCACAGCATGATGAACAGACCCATCCAGAGGGAAAGACCAAAAATCTTGAGCAGCATGGGAAAGTATGCAAGCAGCTCGGAAATGCCGGCTTCTTCATGCTTGAAAACCTTCAGGCTGTATGCATAATAACCAAACTGAACGGTACCGATCAGTAGGCCGATAACGATCGCAACAACCAGGTAGATCAGGAAAGCGCCGATGCTGGGGGCATAGTTTAAAAATGCACTGTCTTCATACATGCCGGAGCTGATGGCTGCAGCAAAGTAGGTAGTAAAGCCGCAGATACTGGAAACAATACCAAGAATGATCTGCGCGGCGAGCTGGATCGCCCAGAAAACAAGGGTGGTGAGTACCGGATGCGGATTTGCCGCTTTCATAGCGTCCTTGGCATCCTGTTTGAGTAAGGCACGATTCATAAGTGAGTCCTCCTGCATAAGAAAGTATAGTTATAACATTTGTACAGCAGGGTATTCCGAAACTGATAAAAATATCCCTGCAAAAGGTATTTTATCACACAACAGGGGGAAAGAACATTATTATTTTCTTAAGAACGATGTTGTATTTTAATGTTTGTTTTGATAAGATAAAACAATAATAAGGAAATGAAAGGATGGGAGATAAGGAAAATGGCTGAATTCTCGAAAGAAAATCCTGCAGCAGAAGAAGCAAAGGAGCCTGTTTCCAGAAACTTCATCGAGCAGATGATTGATAAAGATCTGGAGGAAGGCGTTTACGAAACAGTACATACCAGATTTCCGCCGGAACCCAACGGATATCTGCATATCGGACATGCCAAGAGCATTCTGTTAAATTATGGACTTGCAAAGCAGTACGGCGGTAAATTCAATCTCCGTTTTGACGATACCAATCCGACGAAGGAAAAGATCGAATTTGTAGAATCCATCAAGGCGGACGTAAAATGGCTGGGCGCAGACTGGGAGGACAGACTGTTCTTTGCATCCAACTATTTCGACCAGATGTATGAGGGCGCTGTAAAGCTGATTCAGAAAGGCAAAGCTTACGTTTCCGATCTTTCCGCGGATCAGATCCGTGAATACCGCGGTACGCTGACCGAGCCGGGTAAGATGGATCCCGGTGCAGAGAGAAGCGTAGAAGAAAACCTCACTCTGTTTGAAGAGATGAAAGCGGGCAAATATGCCGACGGCGAAAAGGTTCTGCGCGCCAGAATCGATATGGCAAGCCCGAATATGAACATGAGAGATCCGGTTATCTATCGTGTGGCGCATATGACACATCACAATACCGGAGATAAATGGTGCATCTACCCGATGTACGATTTTGCGCATCCCATCGAGGATGCCATCGAGGGCATTACCCATTCCATCTGTACGCTGGAATTTGAGGATCACCGTCCGCTGTACGACTGGGTTGTACGGGAACTGGAATACAAACCCTATCCGCCCCGTCAGATCGAGTTTGCAAAGCTGTATCTGACCAATGTTGTTACCGGCAAACGTTATATTAAGAAGCTGGTAGAGCAGGGCATCGTAGACGGCTGGGACGATCCCCGTCTGGTTTCCATCGCAGCGCTTCGCCGCAGAGGCTTTACACCGGAATCCATCAAAATGTTCGTAGATCTGTGCGGTATTTCCAAGAGCAATTCTTCCGTAGATTATGCGATGCTGGAATATTGCATCCGGGAAGACCTGAAATTAAAACGCGCCAGAGTGATGGCAGTGGTTGATCCGGTGAAGCTTGTGATCGACAACTATCCGGAAGATCAGATCGAATATCTGGACGCTCCGAACAACCTGGAAAACGAAGCACTGGGCAGCCGTAAGGTTCCGTTTGGCAGAGAGCTTTATATCGAACGCGAAGACTTTATGGAGGAGCCTCCGAAGAAATACTTCCGTATGTTCCCCGGCAACGAGGTGCGCCTGATGAACGCGTACTTTGTAACCTGCACAGGCTGTGAAAAGGATGAAAACGGCAATGTAACCGTAATCCATGGAACCTACGATCCTGCAACCAAGTCCGGAAGCGGCTTTGAAGGACGTAAGGTAAAGGGCACCATTCACTGGGTAGCGTGCCAGACTGCAGTCAAGGCAACCGTTCGTCTGTACGAGAACATCATTGATGAAGAAAAGGGCGTTTACAATGAAGACGGCTCCCTGAACTTAAATCCCAACTCCCTGACCGTAAAGGAAGCATGGATCGAGCCTTCCTTAAAGGAAGCAAAGCCCTACGAAAGCTTCCAGTTCGTCAGACAGGGATACTTCTGCGTAGATTACAAGGATTCCAAGCCGGGCGAGCCGGTATTTAACCGGATTGTATCCTTAAAGAGCTCCTTTAAGCTTCCGAAAAAGGACTGAGCCTATGCAGGATCTGGTAATTGAGTGGAAAGAGGATGGGACCCATCTTTACGAACAGATTTATCAATATATCAGAGACGAAATCAGAAGGGGGAAGCTTCTCTGTCAGGAGAAGCTTCCCTCGACGCGTTCTCTGGCGGAATATTTGCAGGTATCCCGTAGTACGGTAGAGCTGGCGTATGACCAGCTCGTGGCGGAGGGATATTTGGAGGCGGTACCCTATAAAGGATATTTTGTCGCACGGGTGGAGGAACTGTACCAGATGGAGACCGCGCCGGACGCAGGAATAACGTCTCGCGAACAGGCTGGCAGCTTTTCGCGTGCAGATGCAGGCGGCGATTGCCTTTTCCTTTCAGATGCCGCTTGCGCATCCAAAGCTGCATTGGACGACTCGTCTGCGGTGCCGCCCGTTTTGGTTGATTTTTCTCCGAATGCGATCGACATGCGTAATTTCCCGTTTGATTTATGGCGGAAAGTCAACAGAAACGTTCTGAATCTAAACAACCAAGACCTGTTTTTGCCGGGAGATCCGATGGGCGATCTTTCGCTGCGCCGTACGATTTCCCGATATCTGCATGCATCCCGTGGTGTGTCCTGCAGACCGGAGCAGATCGTGGTTGGAGCGGGAAATGATTATCTGCTGATGCTGCTCCGTTATGTTTTCGAGGAAACAATCACAGCGGCGTTTGAAAATCCGACCTATCCGCGTGCATGGAAGATTTTTCAGCTCTTTGCGGGGAAAGTGGTTACGGTATCGTCGGATGCCAGCGGAATCTGCATAGAAGAGCTGGAAAAATCGGGCGCGCAGGTGGTCTATGTGATGCCGTCGCACCAGTATCCCACCGGGCGTATGATGCCGATCGGGCGCAGGACAGAGCTTTTAAACTGGGCAGCACGGGAAAAGGAACGCTATATTATAGAAGATGATTATGACAGCGAATTCCGTTACCGTGGAAAGCCCGTACCGTCCCTGCAGGCGAGTGATGCGGCGGGAAAGGTGATCTATATGGGAACCTTTTCCAAGTCGATTGCACCTGCAATCCGTGTCGGGTATATGGTGCTGCCGGAGGCTTTGCTGGAGCGCTACCGGCAAAAATGCGCCTGCTTTTCGTGTACGGTTTCGAGAGTCGACCAGGCGGTGCTGGAGCAATTTCTGGACAGCGGTGCGTTTGAACGGCATTTGAACCGGATGCGGAAAAGCTACAGCAGAAAACACGAAGCGCTGCTGGACGGGCTGAAACCCTTTTTCAGGCAATTTGACCTTTCGGGGGAAAATGCGGGACTGCATCTTTTGCTCACGGATCGCGTCGGACGCAGCGAAAAAGAGCTTGTCGACGCGGCACGCCGACAAGGTGTGAAAGTCTATGGTCTGTCGTCAGCGCTTGTGGGGGCAGCTGTCCCGGAGGCTGTGTGTCGCGCAACCGTTTTGATCGGCTTTGGCGGCCTGACGGAGGACGAAATCCGGGATGGTCTGGAGCGGCTTGCAGCGGCGTGGCTGATCGAAAAATGATTGTGATTTTTTAGGGATAAATATAGGATTATTGGGGTTGACGAACCAGATGGAAAACGTTATAAATGAAGTGGTATTGATTTTTAATACCTGAGAATATAACACAACACGGAGGAATTCAGATGGGGATCATGAGTTCAGAATGGCGTGGCAGACTGCAGCATTGGATGCGCACGCTGAAGGATGATTTTTACAGACCTTTGGGGGAGATTTCCTGGGAAGCGTTCCGCACAATGGATCATTTATCTCAGGAGGAAGCGATGAATGGCCCGTTCGAGCCTGTAGAGCCCGGCTTTACCTGGGGCAAGACCTGGGAATATTGCTGGTTTAGAGGAAAAGTGGTTCTGCCTGCAGAAGCACAGGGCAAGAGAATTGTCATGGATTTAAAACCGGACGGCGAATCCACGCTGTTTGTAAACGGTCAGGAATTCGGTACCTACCGTGCTTCCTGGGTAACCCAGAAGCATCATTTCGTAGAAGATAACGTTCTGACCACTGACGCTGTGGCAGGAACAGAATATGAAATCCTGATGGAAACCTACGCAGGCCATTATTATCCGGAATCTCCGGACGGCGGCTGCGCAACCGGCCCGGTACTTCCCGGCGCATATCAGGACCCGCTGGAAGAGGGCAAGAGACGTACCCTCGGTATCTGCACCTTCGGTATCTGGAATGAGGACGCATATCAGCTGTGGATGGATGCAGACACCTTAAGACAGCTGTTGGACAAGCTCGATCCGAATTCCCTGCGGGCTGCAAAGATCGCAGAGGCGCTGGAGGCCTTTACCCTTGTGGTTGATTTTGAGCAGGATGAGGCTGGCAGAATCGCATCCTACAAGGCAGGCAGAGAAGCGCTCCGCCCTGCACTGGAAGCGAAGAACGGTTCCACTATGCCTGTATTCTACGCAATCGGCAATGCCCATATCGATCTGGCATGGCTGTGGCCGATGGCAGAGACACACAGAAAGACAGAGCGTACCTTTGCAGCACAGCTGCGCCTGCTGGAAGAATATCCGGAATACAAATATATCCAGAGCCAGCCTGCCGGTTATGAGATGTGCCGCAAATACTACCCGGAGCTGTTTGAAAGAATCAAACAGGCGGTTAAGGATGGCCAGTGGATCGCAGAGGGCGCGATGTGGGTAGAACCGGATACGAATATGGCTTCCGGTGAAGCACTGATCCGTCAGCTGCTCTACGGCAAACGCTATTATCAGGAAGAGTTCGGCGTAGACAGCAAGATGCTGTGGCTGCCCGATACCTTTGGTTATACCGCTGCACTGCCTCAGATTTTGAAGAGCTGCGGCGTTGAATATCTGGTAACTCAGAAGATTTTCTGGTCTTACAATGAAGGCGAACAGTTCCCTTACCATTATTTCTACTGGGAAGGCATGGACGGCACGAAGATCAGCTCCTTCCTGCCTACCAGCTACACCTACCGCACCGACCCCACCGAGCTGATGAACGTGTGGGAGAACAGAAGCCAGAAGAGAGATCTGGATGCATTCCTCCTGCCCTTTGGTTACGGCGATGGCGGCGGCGGCCCGGCAAGAGACTATCTGGAATATGCGAAGCGTGAGGCTGACCTGGAAGGCTGCCCGAAGGTAAAACTGGAAGGCCCCATCGAGTTCTTCCAGGATATGGAAGCAGAAGGCGGACCGAAGCATACCTATACCGGAGAGCTGTATTTCAGCGCTCACCGCGGAACCTATACTTCTCAGGCAATGGTGAAGAACAACAACAGAAGATGTGAGCTTTCCATGCGTGATCTGGAATTGTGGGGCACGCTGGCAGCCCAGAAGGGACAGACATATCCTGCAGAGGCAATTGAGCGTCTGTGGAAAGAAGTCCTGCTGCATCAGTTCCACGACATCCTGCCCGGTTCTTCCATCGCAAGAGTTTATGAGGACGCGGAAAAAGCATTCCATGCAATTCTGGAAGAAAGCCATGAGCTGACTGCAAAGGCAGTTGCAGGTCTGGTAGAAGCCGGAAATGGCGTGACTGTCGGCAACTCCCTGGGATTTGCATATGACACACTGGTTGAGCTGCCGGAAAGCTTTGCAGCAGGTGCACAGACCAGAGAAGGCAAGGCTGTTCCGACCGAAAAGATCGGTGACAAGGTATATGGTCTTACAGAAGTTCCTGCTTATGGTATGGTTTCCCTGGTTCCTGCAGAAACCCAGATCAAGGCAGCAGACAGTGTTTCCCTGACTCAGGACGGCGATACCTTCATTCTGGAAAACAATCAGGTGAAGGCTGTCGTAGACGGCAAGGGTGAGGTGGTATCCTTTGTTCTGAAGACAAGCGGCAGAGAGTTCGCAGCTGAGCCGATGAACCGTTTCCACTTATATAAAGATGTTCCGCGTCTGTTCGATGCATGGGATATCGATTCCAACTACATCGATCAGGAAATCACCGCTGCAGAGGATGTAACGGTAACCGTTGAAAGCACAGGCAGCCTGCGCAGTGTCCTGAAGGTAACTGGCCGCATCAGCAATTCGCCCTTCGTTCAGTACATCCGTCTGGATGCAGACAGCACAAGACTGGAATTCGAAACTGCCATCGACTGGAAAGAGCTGCATCGCCTGTTAAAGGTTGGCTTCCCTGTCAACGTATTTGCAGAGAACGGGATCAACGAAATGCAGTTCGGTTATGTAGAGCGGCCTACCAGACGCTCCAGAGCATATGAAAAAGACCGTTTTGAGGTTTGCAACCATCGTTACAGCGCTCTGTGCGATCAGGCTCACGGTGCCGCAGTGCTCAATGACTGCAAGTATGGTATCAGCATGAACGGCAATGCACTTGAGCTGACCCTGCTCCGTGCAGCAGCTGCTCCTGAGATGCATGCAGACAACAGAGAACATCACTTTACCTACGGCTTTACTGCATGGGAAGGCAGCTTTGCAGACAGCGACGTAGTTCGTCAGGGCTATGAGATGAACGTAAAGCCTGTTATTACAGCTGGTGTTGTGGATACCTTCAGCGCCTTCGGTGTAGAGAAAGACAACGTTATTCTCGAATCCGTGAAGCTGGCTGAGGACGGCAGCGGCGACCTGATCCTGCGTCTGTATGAAGCGAAGAAGGCAGCAGTCAATACGAAAGTATTCACTGCGCTCAACGTTGCACAGGCATGGACCTGCGATATGCTGGAAAAGAAAGAAGCAGAGGTTGCTGTGGAAGATAACACCGTATCCCTTGATTTCAGGGCATTCGAAATCAAGACCCTGCGCCTGAAGCTGGCATAAAAAAGACTCATCTGAAAACATAAAACCCCGGCAGAAGCCTGATGAAAAGTTTCTGTCGGGGTTTTTGCGCGAAAAAAGGTGTAGCTGCCCAAAATGCTGCAACGTGCTGCAACGACAGTGATAATCGCAGGGAAAACGGGGGATTCCTGCGGTTTTGAATGTCAAAGCGTTTTGGAAGAAATACGGAATGGAGGAGAG
>ERZ1026874.498-NODE-498-length-24554-cov-13.388751_pt1 | contig 24554 bp, 30 predicted proteins | sample MGYA00380167_ERZ1026874 | MGnify/ENA primary metagenome ERZ1026874 (study PRJEB33269, sample SAMEA4719803) | human gut metagenome | biome: human-associated habitat; feature: organic feature; material: feces | place: Cameroon | collected 2013-10 ...
CAGCCTCGGTCTCGTGGGCTCGGAGATGTGTATAAGAGACAGACATTGATCCTTGAAAAATGAAAGAAGAATCAAAATAGTTTCTAATAAGGCATGGTTAGTCCATGCCTTATTTTTTTTGAATTTTCTTAAATATCCTTAAGTAAAATATGTATTGCTGTTACAACCGACAACGGAAACCAGAGAAGAATCATTATGTGCAAAAATTCCTGAGTTCTACCATTTTGTTATAGTGATAGTATCAAATCAGAAAGGGGATACTTCGAATGTGAAGGCGAATTTGATTGGCAGTCAAAATTCGAGGGAATGGATTGGAACATTGTTGCGTGGATGGAACTTCCGAAACCATTTAAGGAAGACGAAATATCGGTATGCGAGAATTACGAACCGTGGCTTATCGAGGACTTGATGAGACTAGAGGTAGTGGATAGTTATGAGTAAAATTCCAAAAGAAATAGTAGACAAGATCGAACAGAGAAATAAGCTTAACGAAGAAATAGAAGCATGGTGCAAAGAAAATCTTGATATGGATGGAATGTGTTCAGACTGTGCGGATATTACAGATCATCACACTGGTGATGAACAAAGGAATAACGGATGCAGAGAATGGTGCGAACAATGGACTGGATGCTGCGAAGATGATTATCACGGTCATTATTACTGGGAAACAGAGTATCCGAAAAAATATCTGCACATGGAATTTTGGGTTTAACACTTTAGAGGAAAGGAAGTTAATTAATATGGAAATTAAATTAAAAGAGATAGACAAAGATACATTAAAAGTTGGAGATTGAGTTGGAATTGCGAGGGAAGTAAGCTATGGATGGTACTCTTCATTCCGGCATAAACTGATTTATCCGGCAAAAATCACAAGAATCACTCCAAAGCGAACTAAATTCTTTACAGATAAGTTTGGAGAGCATGATAAGAGAGAAATATTTTATGAATGCGATGACCAAGCTGCGAGAGAAACTTTTCTTGCTAAGGCATTTCGAGATATTCAGGACGGAATATTTGAGTTAACTGAATTAAAAAGAAATGATTACATTGGAAAAATCAGTGATGAAGATCTACCGGAAGTAGCTAAACACATGGAGGCAATGATGAAAATTTTAAAAAAGTACAAAGAAAATTAGAATAGCAGCTAAAAATCTGACAGTCGGTTATTAATTGTTTTGTCGAGAAAGGAATGAAATGAAGAAAATACTTGATGCATGCTGTGGAAGTCGTATGTTTTGGTTCGATAGAGAGGATCAAGATGTCATATTTGCAGACAATAGAGAACTTGAAACAACATTGTGTGATGGGCGCTCACTTTTAATTAAGCCTGATGTGAAAATGGACTTCCGGGATATGCCGTACAAAGACAACTTTTTTAAAGTAGTTGTTTTTGATCCACCGCATCTTGTACACGCTGGAAGTGAATCATGGCTTGCTAAAAAATACGGTATCCTTCCAAAAGATTGGAAACCATATTTAAAAGCTGGATTTGATGAATGCATGAGAGTATTGGAACCAGACGGAATACTGGTTTTTAAGTGGAATGAGGATCAAATAAAGCTGAATGACGTATTGAAAGAGTTTGGAAAGAAACCACTTCTTGGTGATCAGAGAGGTAAGACACGTTGGATATTGTTTTTGAAGCAATAATTATAAGAAGCAGCAGAAAAAGGTTGCCAAGATCCATGGACACATCGCAAACCAGCGGAAGGATTTCCTGCAGAAGAAGTCTACTGAGATAGCCAATCCAGTATGCGTTTGTATGCGTGGAAGACCTGAATATGAGATCTATGGCAAACAAAGGGTTTGGAAATGGAAAGGCCACACTGGATAATGGATACGGCATGTTCCTGAACATGCTGGATTATAAACTCAAGGACAGAGGTGGACAGCTGGTCAAAGTAGACCGGTTCTTCCCGTCCAGCCAGTTATGTAACTGTTGTGGTTATAAGAATCCGTTGGTAAAAGATCTGTCTGTCAGACACTGGGATTGCCCGAATTGTGGCACAACCAATATCGACAGGGATATCAATGCTGCGCGGAATATCAAAAAAGAAGGTCTTAGACTGCTTACAGCCTAAGATATTAACAATACAGTAGGGGTGGAACACGCCAAACTTAACGCTTGTGGAGATTTTGGGAAAACTGCCATGTAGTGTGATAATAACCGGGATCGTTGAGGCAAGAAGCCCCGACTTCTACACTTCGGTGTAAGTCGGGGTAGTTCACATAGAAAACAGTTAGGTCATTGACCCCGAGCGACTTTGTCGGTCTGGGATTTTACGCGCCGGTAATCATAGAAAAATATCTAAGGAGAAAGAATATGGGAATTGACAAAAATATGCAGGAATTAATCCGTGCAGTTGCGGAATGTGATATCGCATCCGCCCGTAAATGTGCGTATGCAGTCCTCGCCAATGACAACACGAAAAAGAATGAGTATTTTGTAAAACGGTACAAGAGCATCCTTACCTCTGCTGCTGGTGGTATGATCGAATTGCCATCCGAACTGCAGGGACTAATGTATTGTGAGGATGTCTCCATGACATTCCAGCCAAACCGGTATTACCTGACGGAAAAGCTGGTCGAGATTTATAAAACAATTGCAACCATGAATCAGGTCAGTCAGAAACTGATGGAGCTGCAGGTTCCGTATAAGAATAGTACACTTCTTTATGGACCTCCGGGAACTGGAAAGACAATGTTTGGGAGATATCTTTCTTATAAGATGCATCTACCATTCTGTTATCTGAATTTTTCCAAGCTGATTGACAGCTATATGGGTGGAACTTCAAAAAATCTTGCAAAGGCATTTGCTTATGCTTCTTCACATCCATGTATTTTCATGCTTGATGAAGTGGATACCGTCAGTGCAAACAGAAACAAAGCACGGGGCGGTGGGGCGGAAAAAGAACTTGGACGTGCTTCGATCACGCTGATGCAGGAGTTCGATAAATTACCGAATGATGTAATCGTCCTTGCAGCAACCAACCAGATGGAGACCTTGGATCCAGCATTTGTCAGTCGATGTTCCTCCAAATACGAAATGAAACCTTTTACGGAAAAAGAAACAAAAGAAATGATCAAGCTTTTTCTTTCTGATGTTGGATATTCATTTCCGGAGGAAGAAATTGACAATCTTGCGAAAACGAAAGATCAGCGTTCCGTCATGGCAGAGGTCATCCGTAAACTGGCAAAAGAAATTGCTAAAGACATGTGTGATTAATGCTTTACCGGGGGCAGTAGGAAATAAGGGAGATGTGAAAGTATGGAAATATTATTTGTCTTGATTTCAATCATATGGGGAATTAATGGAATTACTTCTTTGTTAAAAGGTCTTTTCCGGAGTTGGGCATATAGCTACCTGCCGGATGAACAGAAGGAAATAAAGAAACGTTTTCTCGCAGAAACTGCGACTGATCTTCTGTGTGTATTTCCATTTGTTTATCTAGTTCGCAGCTGGATACCAATTTTGTCAGGAGATTTTGTCATTGGTCGTGATATGACAGAAGAATTGTTCAATACGTTCCTGTATTTGCTCTTATTTATGGATCTGCCTGGGTTCATAGGACAACTCTTGATCAAGAAAAAATATCACTCATCTTTAAGGTTCAAAATTAGAAGGGAGGAAGAAAATGATACGGAAAGCAACGAAAATTGTTAGAAAAGGAAGAGCATTAACTTGGTATTTGCTTGTAATTATTGTCATCATGGCAATTGCTACGCATAATGAATATCCATCAACAGCTGCAATCATTAGTGGATGGTTCGTGATGCCAATGGGGTTAAGTTATGGTATTATTTTAAAAATTTTAAAAAGAGTTACAAGAAAAATTTGTTTTTTGGTTGCTCTGATTAATACTGTTGTTGTGTTTGCAATTTTTGCGTTTCTCGGCTCCGGATTAATAGCGAGCGTACCAATGCCATTATGAAACTTAAACAAAACAGAAAGCGGAACAATGTTCCGCTTTTTTTGTTTTTTTTACTCCTTATGGTTCTATTGCTACATTAATGATGTGTTAATTTTAATATTTTACTTTTTATCAGATTAATACTGAAACATATAAAGATAATAGGAGGAAACGAAAATGAATAAGGAGAATAGAAAAGAAATAAAGGTTTCTACGGTAATGTGGCCTTATGTGCGGAGTGTACTTAAACGCGATGAGATTTCTTATGAAACCAAAAAAGAAAACGATAAAATTCTGTTATTATTTTCTGGGAATGGTAAAAGATTCACAGAAGTACTTGAGGATGCACTTTGTGAAAAACAGAGAGCTGAGTCATCATCTAAACTACCGGTATATTCATATCGAACTTTGCGGAATCATGAGAAAAGAGACCGCTTAATGAAGCTAAACAATAGACGTGGTTTTTTTGTGTTAAAACAAGATGCAGAAAAAGTTCGTAGACGTTGTATATAAAAAAATAAGGAGGGCTCAAAAATGACGCCAAATAAGTACGAAGCAGCAAAAAAAAGAAAGGAAAACATGAGAACGTGGTTTCCTGAATATGTGGAATCTACATTTTCTAAAAGATCGATGTATCACCATTTGGAAAGGCATATAAACAACACTGATGAACAAATGATGCGTAGAGCGTCAAGAGAAAGACTTTCTGTCTCAACATTTATTGGCGAAGAGGCAGATGTTGTTGATCTTTTAAAAAATACTCTCATAGAGTGTATTGACGAGGTCATGGAGTATCTTACATTTGATGATGATGATCCATACGAAATTCATGGTATTCTTACTAACAAAGTAAAAGGATTTATCTATGAATTCAGTGGTTCACATGAATGGGAAAATGGACCAAAAGAATGCAAAGAATTCACAATCATTCTCAAAAAAAGAAAGAATGAAAATGGATTTGCTATTCTTTCTGCATATCCAATTGTTTCACCTTACTAAATTGAACAGCTGTGCTTTATGCGCAGCTGTTTCGATTTAATCAAAAACATCTTGTGAATAAATCTGTTTTTTGATATATTATATTTGAAAATGTTTACGTGCAAAAATAATTATAATATCATTTTATGATAAACTTGTATTAACAAAGATAGCAAGGAGGAAATATCATGAAAAGAAAATATTTAAAAACTCACTGGTCAAATGTCAAACACGTATGTGAACGTGATAACTACCCATATGACATCATCGATGAAGATGATACTTCTATCACAGTGGACATCACTGTTGCCGAAGAGTTAATGGATGAATTGGAAGAAGATGCACTTTGTGAAAAACAACGACAAGAGACAGGATCAAAGTTGCCAGTATATTCTTATCGCACACTTACCAATAGAGAAAAACGTGATCGCCTTATGGCTTTTTACGGAAAACGCGGTCATTTTGTTTATAAACCCGATTACGAGAAAGTGCGAAGACATTGTGTCTGATGTCTGAATGCACGATTCACTTTTGAGATCAGCTCTTTAACGAGGAGCTGATCTTTTTGTTTTTTCATATGTGATGCCCGAACAACTATGTTGATTTGAAGAATTTCTCTAACAAGCAATAATATGTTGCAAAATTGTTTTTGAGTAGCAGTTCTCTTGTATGTCAGATAGTATTCTGATACACTGAAATTAATTTAATGCTGTACAAAAGACATTGGGAATGGAGGTAGCTATGACAAGATTGGATGAAATGAAACAAAACATTGTTGAACAAATTAAATCAATGGATGCAGATATATTTCACGATTTTCTGGAATTGCTTTCTGCAGACTATACATTTAAAAAAGAAGATATTTCCAAAATGATAGACATCTCAGAAATCTACAATTGCAATGACTGTTCCAGGTTATATGGTGAAACGGAAGATTGTGGAGAACAAAGGTTATGTAAAGTAAGATTTCGTGACTATGCATCACAGGAGGTATAAGGAATATTAATGTATCTGGAAGCAGGCATCCACAGGAGAATCTTTTACTCATAAAAAAAGCTCATAATTATTGTGTTTAATTTTTAAGATTGGCTCTTTTTTAAGAGTTGATCTTTTTTGTTTTCTAATATTTCATATTCTTTTTGAGAACAAAACCAGGAGTTCTCAAACATTGAATGATAAAATAATTCACAAATTATACAGAAAGGAGTAGTTTTTTTGAGAAAAGCAACAAAATATTCATTACTTATATTTGTTTCAGCTATGATTTTACCATTAATGTGCATCTGCTTTGTAGGAGCCGCATATATCTTTTTTACTTTAAAAAATACATTTGGAGCAATTGTACTTGTTGCGTTAGGCTTCATTGTGTTCACCTTTAAATCACCACTTGAAAAGTTAAGGTTAGAAGCGAGAAACGAACAAAAATATGACGATTATGGAAGAGTCAAGATATCAAATCAATATGAAAGAATGTCTGCAAGAGAACAGGCAGAAATTGACAGAATCAACCAATTGGAAATGGAGCGAACCTTGCCATCTTCTATAGTGCGTTCCATGACTCATGAAGGATCTAAAGATCCGGTCACTGATATGGAAAACCTCATCGGATTACAGACAGTTAAAGAAAAGATGGAAGAAATGGCTGCAAGGATGGAGTTTGATCAGGAATCTGGAATAAAATCAACTGACTCCTGTATGCATATGTGTTTCTTTGGTCCTCCTGGAACCGGTAAAACCACCTGCGCAAGAATTATGACGGGATTTTTATATAAATACGGATATATTCGTGAAAATAGACTAATTGAAACTGATGGAAACTTTCTTGCTGATTCCATGAATGCTTCTAGCAAGACAGAATTACTGATACAAAAGTCATATGGAGGAGTGCTTTTTATTGATGAAGCTTACTCATTGCTCAACAATCCAACTGGAAGGGAAGCAATTTCCACCCTGATCAAGCAGATGGAAGATAATAAAGAAAAATTTATTTTAATTCTTGCCGGCTATGAAAATGAAATGCGTAAATTAATCCAGTCCAACCCGGGATTTCTTTCAAGGGTAAAGGAATATTTTTATTTTCAATCTTATTCTGTGCCCGAATTAACCCAAATGTTTGAAAAGATGGCACAGGATATCGGTTTTACAGTATCAGCTGCTGCCAAAGGTGCTTTTATTGACCTTATAACTTCGTTAAAAGACGGATATCATTTTGGAAACGCTAGAACCGTACGAAATATATTGGATAAGTCAAAAGACAGACACAGCCTGAACTTTAAAATAGGAATTGTAAAGGAACGCTTTGAATTGGATGCGCGTGATATATACTATGAGGAGATCCGAATCTAGGTGGAAATGGTATGAAGAATCTAAAGGCTTATATTTATATGTATGTCTGCACTCAGTTGCTTCTTCCAACTTTCCTCGTTGCAGCGATAAGCTATTATTTTGATAACTATTACATAATTGCTGGGTTTGGTCTGTTATTACTTGCTTTTTGCGGATATCCTTGTATACCATTTAAGACTTTGTGTAAGACGAGAAACCGTAAGGATACAGATATTATGCGTGATTTTGTATATGCAAGAAAATGCGGAAAGATCACTGCTGGAAAAAACTATATATATATCATGAATGGTCTGCAAATGCATATCATTCCAGCTGAGGATATCACATGGGTATATGGGATTAATCAAACAGTTACAGAATATTATGGACAAAAAGAAAAGCATGTAAGAAAACATCTTTATGTATCTGTCCATTTAAAAGGTGAAAAAGAATATAAACTGCGGATCAGTGAACATAATTTAAAGATACTCATGGGGGCAATGAGAGAGTATCCGAATATCCGTTTGGGATACAATTAGTTTTTGAGTGTCGGAAGCTCGTAGAAGACAAGAAGAGGTGATGTGATTTGAAAGTAGTAAGTGGTTATGGATAGCAAATATTATCAAGGTGCGAATTGGAAGCTCACATAGAAAGTGTGGTGTATTCGCGCCGGGATGTAAGTTATTTTCTCTGTACTCTGGAAAATATGAGAGTTTCTAGAGTAGCAGATAAGGAAAATATACAATTTTTTGGTAATATTGTAAGAATGCAACAATGCATTTTTGTGAAGTATTGCTGTATCTCCCTTCGCGGGATGAGTGGATTGAAATCGTATAGTGCGGTAAGAATACACCGGTATTTTTGGTATCTCCCTACATGGGATGAGTGGATTGAAATGCATCGTTTGGCTATTTAGATATGACAGATGCTTTGTATCTCCCTTCGTGGGATGAGTGGTTTTACAAGAAGCGGAACATTGTTCCGCTTTTTTGTTTTTCTTCTTTTTTTTTGTTTCCTTTCTTTTCTCATATTCCAACTGAAATCAAAATAATAGGAGGAAGAAAAATATGGCAGAAAAATACGAAAATTGTTCTTTAAGAACCAAAGCGTATGGGATTCGTTCCGCTTTGAATGGGCTGCACGAAACACATCTTAAAGAACTGGAAAAAATCTCTCATCTTCTTCATCGAGCCAACCGTAATGGATTAACACTCGAATATGAACAAAAGAGAGGCGAACTTAAAGGCTACCTTAATTGCCTTTATCAGCTACAGATCATTTCAAAATCTAATTACAAAGCTTTGTTTTTATGGTTTTTGGAAGCTGATCGCAGTATACATGTGAAAGTGAAAAAGGAGGCTTAAGCGATGCTGAAGAAGAGAATGAAAGAACTTATTGAAACCAATTGTCCATACGATGATATGATCAAAAACAACGGGATCTATGAATTTTACTCTGAGGGAAGAAAAAGTATTGGTGCGAGCTTTGAAGACGGCGAAGCTGGTGACTACGATGAGGAACGTTATGTTTACAATCTATTCATCGGAGATGAATACATCAATATCTCTGCTGCCGGAACTGCAGATAATATCCTTCCGGATCCGGTCTTAACTGAGATCACAAACCGATGGAATGAATTTGAGATCAAGGAGTATCACCTTGAATTGATCTTTCTAAAAGCTGTTTTGCTGCTTCGTAAGATCAATCGTTGCAGCAGTAAAGAGGAACAGTTAAAAGAAGTTCGCGATTGGTATATAAACGGTATCTTATCAATGGAAGATTTGATGGATTGGATCAGTTTTTTAAAGGATCCGCAGGAGACAGAAATCATTGAGGAAAAAGACGATATCTTTGATCACAATGAAGAAATGTATACCCCATCCTCGACTGCTGGTGATTATGGGCCTTCAAATCCATGGGATGCTCCGGGAATGAGTATTCGTGATTTCATTTAAAAAATCTGCTTTTTAAGAGGTATGGAAATATTCCGTACCTTTTTTTATTTGCATCTTCAGGTACAAGTCCGGCCGTCCCTCTCGATAAGATTCCTACCATATTCTTAGGAATCATTACGTGCAAAAATTTACAAACGCAATGTTTTTGTTAATATCGGCACAAAGATTCTTAAGGCAAAGGAGAAGGAAAAAATGAGTGAATATATAGATGGACGCACACAGACATTAAAAGAACATTTGGACAACACAGCTTTTCTTGCAGGGGAATTTGCGGAAAAATTTGGGAAAGGAGAGTGTGGATATTGTACCGGTTTACTTCATGATATTGGAAAATATTCCGAAGAATTTCAGTACAAGATTATAAATGATACAAATGATAAGGTAGATCATTCAACTGCAGGAGCTCAGTTATGTCAGCAACTTGAAGGACCATATTCTTTGCTTTGCTATCTTATTGCGGGACATCACACTGGTCTTCCGAATTATGGAACCACAATGGGAATCACTGATCTGCGTACGCGATTAAAAAAAAATTTGTGACTTTCAGGCATATCAAAAAGAAATCACGATCCCTGCTTTAAATACAGAACCGTTTTCGTTTGAACAAAGCAAGGATATTAATTTCTCCCTCAGTGTTTTTATTCGCATGTTGTATTCCTGCCTTGTAGATGCGGATCATCTGGATACAGAGTCGTTTATGACCGATCACTCAATTGATAGAAATAGCGGTGAACCTATAACTGTTTTACTGAAAAAAATGCAGGATTATATCACTACTTATTTCCATGAAGCTGAAATCGACACATTAAACAGCAGGAGAAATGAAATTTTAATAGAGTTCCTCTTAATGTACTTGATAGAGAAGCATATATAAGTCTTGGTGCAGAAGAGAATGATGATGAAAAGACGCAGCTGGGAAAAATGAAAAAATTAAAGAAGTCAGATCCTGATGTGGACATCAAATTAAAAGATTTCATGTGTAAAAATTATTATGACACACGTACTTTTGGTGGTGTCATGACTACCTTTAAAAAGGATCAACTTGGTAACGGGCAGATTTCCGGGCCTGTACAAATCGGTATGGGGCGAAGTATTGATGTGATCGACTCTCGGGATATGGCGATCACAAGAATGGCTGTCTCAAAAGAGGAAGACGCAAAAGAGAATAAAACATCAGCATTTGGTCGTAAAGGAGTCGTTCCATATGCTATCTATCGTGTAGATGGAAGTGTTAGTCCGACCCTGGCAAAAAAGACTGGTTTTACAGAGGGCGATCTTCAGATTCTCTGGGATTCCATTATCAATCTGTTTGAGTTTGATCGATCAGCAACAAGAGCTAACATATCTGTAAGAGAATTCATTGTGTTTAAACACAAAGATGCACTTGGAAATTGTCCGGCTTATAAACTGCGTGAAGCAATTAAAGTCCATAAAAAAGATGATGTGATCTATCCTAGAAAATTCCAGGATTACATTTTTGAGATTCATGAGGATCAGATTCCGGAAGATGTTGAAATGATTCGAATGATTTAATGATACGAAATTCCGGTGCGAACACAAAGTTCACATGAAAATCGTGGGGGATTCGCACCGGGGTGTAAGTTGTTTTTCTCTGTTAGTTCTCGGAAATTTAAGAGTTCCTGGGGCAGCAGATAAGGAAAGCAGCCGAATTTTTGGCAATACTGTGAGAATATGACAACAGATTTTCGTGCAGTATTGCTGTATCTCCCTTTGTGGGATGAGTGGATTGAAATGCACCAAAAGATTATCTGTTAGTTATGAATTGGTTAGTATCTCCCTTCATGGGATGAGTGGATTGAAATTAAAAAATATCAAAATACATAATTGTACAATCAATTGAAACAAAGCGTAGTATTACTACGCTTTGTTTTTATGTGCAAAAATCTTAAAACTGTCCCAATTATGTAGAGTAATGTTAAATACCATTTTATTTTTATCAAAAAAAAATAAAGAAAGGACAAAAAAATGATAGGTGAAAGAAAAGAAAACAGAAGATTATTCACACCGGATGAAAAGAAACGATTACTCAAAGAAAATTTAGGTATCTGTGCCTGCTGCGGGAAACCGCTCACTTTAAAGACAATGACAGCGGAACATATTATTCCTATTTCCAGGGGTGGTGTCACAGAGGATAAAAACCTTACAATCCTATGCTATGACTGTAACCAGCGAAAAGGAAATATGGTTTTCCTTCCAGTTGGGTTTTACTCTGCTTTGCGATGTACAAAACGATTTGGAGAAATGGAAAAATATACACGAGACTGGTTTCAATCTATTAAAGATCATTTTGATATCGAAAGATATCCACTCATTGCCCCTAGCTTTTCTGTACAGCTTGATGCGCCGAGCAGGGCTCGTCCATCTGGAAAAAGGCCACCTTTTGTTCAGCAATTTATCGTAGAATTTCGCTTAGTAGGTTCTGATTCCTTTGAATGGATACAAAAGAAAACAGGCGTTGATCTTGAAAAAGAAAAAGCTTTTATTCGCCATTCTATCCACAAAGGAGAGAATACACGAAAAAATCCACCCATTGCGATATATAGCGTACAAAAACTATCCAGTAATAAAATCTATGCTTTTTTTCTTGTAAAATTTAATAAAGCTACAAAACAGCTGGATATCTATGTCCCATGGCACTGCATGTCGAAGCATTTTTCAAAGGCGTTGCTTGGGATTTTTGTAGAGGACTTACTCTATGCAATCCGTGGAGTTGCAGGTTATGACATTTATAATTATACCGTTTTTAGTTTTGATAAAGAACAGATTTACAATAACAAACGTTTTCCAGGGCTTGCCGGTAAATCTCGGTATCTTACCGATACATTAGTTAATAAAAATACAGGGGAAAAAATCTATATTTATGATATGGAACTTGATTCCATACATAATTATATTGAAAACAATTGTAAACCATCCATGTCACAGGCAAATTCCTGTAGAACTGATCAGAAAGGAGAAAGAAAATGAATATCATCCCAGAAGAAAATCAAAAAGTGAAACCATTATTTCCAAAAGGATCGCGTTGTTCTGCCGATCTTACCCATAGTTTAAGTGGTCCGCCCGTTTGTCATTATGGATATCATTGTTGTATCCGAAACCAGTGTTCCTACTACATTGATGGACAGCATATTGGAAAATCGCATAATTTAGCCGGCATTTTAACAGTATTAGTTGCCGTTCTTTTATACTTTATTGCCTTTAGTGCTTTGGAATCATACGTTCCGTCCGGTTGTGAATTTATGCTTTTATTTGAAGCAGCACCGATCGTTGGTTTTTTCTTATTAATGCTGTATTTCATGTCATGTATGACTGCCGGGAAAAAACCACTTATTGTAAAATTTATCGGCTGGCTATTATTGATAGGAAGTATCGCCGTTTGTATCAAGCCGGTTGGAAATATTACAAAAGATGTTGTAGGTGGAACAATAACTGATTCCATGGTTGTAGAAGAAGTAATACAAGGAAACCGTATGTTTTCAATCGCAATGCCTACCACTGCACGCTTTGTCAATTCAGAGGGCGATATCATAGAGCTTAAAGTATCTAAAAATGTTGCTGAAACCTTGCATTCAGGAGAAGGCTATAACATCATATATTATCCGAACACTGACCGGGCGGTATCTACTTCCATGGCCACAATCGTTAATTAATGCGATTGGCGAGCTACTTTGTCAGCCCTGGATTTTACACACCGGTAATCATAATCGGAACAATGTTCCGTTTTGCCACGAAACTAACCCAAAAGAAACACTTGGTTTTCATTATGTTGCCAAGTGTTTTTTGTTGTGCAAAAATCGGAAAACCAGCCATATTTTGTATAATCAATATAAGAAATCATAAAAAGAAGAGAGGGAAAATTATGTCATTACAGTTTATTTATGGAAATTCAGGTAGTGGAAAAACATCTTATCTTTATAAAAAAATTGTTGAGGAAGCGTTACTTCATCCGACAAAAAATTACCTTATGGTAGTGCCAGAACAGTTTACCATGCAGACACAGAAAAATCTTTGTCATGCGCATCCAAATGGCGGTATCATGAACATTGATGTATTGAGTTTTGACCGTCTGGCATATCGTGTTTTTGAAGAAGTCGGAAAGGACAAGCGTACAGTCCTTGATGATGAAGGAAAACGATTGATTCTAAGAAAGCTGGCTAGTAAAAACGAAAAAGAATACACGGTGTTAAAAGGAAATTTGAAAAAACCTGGATATATCAGCGAATTAAATTCTATTCTTTCTGAATTTATGCAGTATGATATTTCGCCGGAACAGATTGAGACTGTATTGAAAGATATCCCGTCTGAAAGCTATTTATATTACAAATTAAAGGATCTGAGACACCTTTACCAGTCATTCAATGATTATCTCGAAGATAAATACATTACTAAGCAGGAAGTCCTTGATCTTTTAAACCATGCAGTATCAAAATCAGAATTATTAAAAAACAGCGTGATCGCGTTCGATTGCTTTACTGGTTTTACGCCGGTTCAGGTCCGTGTTTTGACCTCTTTAATGAAATATGCTGATAAGATCATGATCACTGTGGAGATGGATGCAGAAGAGGAAGCATATTACCACGATCACTCCTATCATATGTTTTCCCTTAGTGAGCATATGATCGATTCTCTTTTGAAAGCAGCAGCGGAAAATGAAATTATCGTTGAGAAACCGATTAACCTTTGCAAATCACCAAGTGCTCGGTATCTTATTTGCCCGGAGCTTTCGTTTCTTGAAAAGGAAATCTTTCGTTATCATCGTGGTCATTATAATTCCGAACTCTCCGGCCATATTTCTATGCATGAAGCTAAGAACCCAAAAGAGGAAGCCTTTGCTATTGCATCGAATATCAAAAAACTGGTAAGAGAAAAAAATATGCGGTATCGTGATTTTGCTGTCATTACTTCTGATATGGAAACTTATGCAGATTCTTTTGAAAAAGCATTTGCTTCTTATGAGATTCCAGTATTTATTGACCATACTAAGAATATCATGCTTAATGCATTTGTTGAATATTTGCGAAGCTTATTGCTTATGATTGATCAGAATTATACTTATGAAAGCGTATTTCGCTTCTTACGTACTGGATTCTGCGGTTTCACTTCCGACCAGCTTGATGAAATGGAAAACTATTGCCGCGCATTAGATATCAAAGGTTATAAGAACTGGTCTAAACTTTGGGCTAGAGTAACAAAATCTACAAACAAAAAAGACCTTGATAGACTAAACAGGTATAGGGAACAATTTGTTACTATGATGAACCCTTTACGTGCTGTATTAAAGAAATCAAAGAAAACTGTTCTTGATATCACAACTGCATTGTATCAGTTCCTTGTAGATAATCACTTGCAGGAAAAAGTAGAAGAATTAGAAGAGTACTTTGTGAACAGCAACGAACATGTCCTTGCGAAAGAATATGCTCAGATCTATCACATTGTGATGGACCTGTTCGATAAGATGGTGGAACTTTTAGGAGATGAACCTATCACAATCAAAGAATATATGGAACTGGTTGATGCAGGCCTAACAGATTCCAAAGTAGGAGTCATTCCTCCAACAGTAGACCAGGTACTTGTAGGGGATATTGAGCGTACCCGTGTGCAGGATATCAAAGTTTTATTCTTTGCGGGCGCAAACGATTCATTACTCCCAGGATTTAAAAATAGTCGCGGACTACTGACTGAAAGAGAACGCGATCTTCTTGAGGATAATTCAATAAAACTCGCTCCAGGACCAAAAGAAAAAATCTATATCCAAAAATTTTATCTGTATATGACCCTGACAAAACCATCTGATTCTTTACATATTTTCTGGTCAAAGACAAGTAATAACGGAAAAGCACTTCGTCCGGCTTATCTGGTCCATGAATTAAAACGACTGTATCCTAAACTTACTGTTATTGACGAAGAACATGTGGTTCAGGAACTTATGTTAAATGAAGGACTGACTCTTCTGGCAAACGGCCTGCGTGACCATCAGTTTACAGGGGAATGGAAAGAATTATTCAGTTATATTAATAAGAATGACAAAGAAGAGGTACAGAAACTTCTTGATGCCGGTTTCTTCAAAAAAGAAGAACCTATGATTGGAGAAGACTTATCTGATAAAATTTATAGTGATAAATCAAAGGTGAGCATTACAAGAATGGAGCGATTTTCAGCTTGTCCTTATGCACATTTTCTTGATTACGGATTGCATCTGCAGGAAAGGGAAGAACATACTTTTAAGCCAATGGATCTTGGAAATATTGCCCATCAGTCACTGGAACGCTTCTCTAATAAGGCGAGGGAAAAACATATGGACTGGAAAGATTTTTCAGAGGAACAGCGTAAAACTATGGTAGATGAATGTGTAGAGGAAAGTGTTCTTGATTATGGAAATACTGTTCTTTATTCTTCAGCACGTAACGAATATATGATCCGCAGGATCAAACACCTGATCAACCGTTCCGTTTGGGCACTTACAAAACAGATGGAAGTAGGAGATTTCAAGCTTTCCGGATGTGAATTCAACTTTGGCAGCGGAAAGATCGACCGAATTGATACATGCGAAACAGAAAATACAGTTTATGTAAAAGTAACGGATTATAAAACTGGAATGAAATCTTTTGATATTACAGCGTTCTATCACGGACTGCAGTTACAGCTGCCTGTCTACTTAAATGCAGCATTGGAGCAGGAGAAAAAACGCCATCCTGGTAAAGAAGTAGTTCCTGCTGGTATCTTTTATTACAGAATTCAGGATCCTTTCATCGGTAAGAAAACAGAAGATGCTGATGCAGCGATCCTAAGTGAGCTAAAACTGGATGGTCTTGTAAACGCAAATGAAGATGTGATTGAGCATCTAGAACATAATTTGGAGGGTGCTTCTTCCTGTTATCCGTTGAGAAAAAACAAGGATGGGTCCCTTGGTTCTGCGTCAAAAGCAGTTTCTTCTGAAGGAATGGAAGAAATGCTTGATTATACCAAGAAAAAAGAAAAGGAAATCAAAGACGCCATTTATAATGGTTCCGTCGAGCCAGCACCTTATCGAATGGGTGACTGTACTGGCTGCGATTACTGTAAATATCATAATATCTGTGGTTTTGATCAGAGATTAAATGGCTACAGCTACAAAGAGATGAAGAAATATACATCGGATGAAGTCTTCGAAAAAATGAAAAAAAATTAATACGAATATTCCCCGAAAGGCAAAGTGTGGTACGACTGCACTTTGCTTTTTTACGTGCAAAAATATGTGAACCTTACCATATTGTTATAATTAAGCTACTAAAGAAAGAGAGGAAAAGCACATGGGAAAAATGAATTGGACAGACGAACAAAAAAAAGTCATTGATTTGAGAAATAGAAATCTTTTAGTATCAGCCGCTGCCGGCTCCGGAAAAACAGCTGTATTGGTAGAGCGTATCATCCAGAAGATCACAGCAAAAAAGGATCCTGTGGACGTAAACCGTATGCTGGTCGTAACTTTTACGGAAGCAGCTGCATCCGAAATGAAAGAACGAATCCGTCTTGCGATTGAAAAAGCAATGGAAGAAAACCCGGGAAATTCACATCTTGAGCGTCAGAATGCATTGATCCATAGTGCAGCAATCACTACGATCCATAGCTTTTGTCTGTCTGTGATCCGTGATCATTTTCATTTGCTGGATATCGATCCAGGCTTCCGTGTTGCAGAAGAGGGTGAGCTTCGCCTTTTAAAGCAGGATACTCTGGAACAGCTTCTTGAATCTTATTATGAGAAAGAGGATCAAAATTTCTATGATTTCGTTGAAATATTTGGCTCTGGAAGAAGCGATAAAAAAATCGAGGATGTCATTCTGCAGGTTTATGATTATTCGAGAAGTTATCCGCAGCCGGATAAATGGCTCAATTCCTGCATTAAAAACTATGAAGTTTCTGCCGATTCATTGGATACAACACCAATGATCCAGCATGTGGTTATGCGTATCCAGCAGAAAATATCTGATGCCGAATATTATTTAAAAGAAGCTCTTGCTCTTTGTAACGGCATAAACGGACCATATATGTATGCAGATATGATTGAATCGGATTTAGAGCAGATTCATCTTCTTGATTCCAAGAAAACATATCAGGAAATTGGAGAAGCGTTAACAATGCTTACATGGAAACGTCTATCCACAAAAAAGGATAACTCTGTTGATCCGGATATCAAAGATAGAGTAAAGGATATCCGTAAAGATGTAAAAAAACTACTTGATTCCATTAAAGACCAGTATTTCTTTGATACAAAAGAAAATTGGATGGAAGAAATGAACCATGTTGTTCCTGTGCTTACCACACTTGTCCAGATTGTACATGATTTTTCTGAACAATATACAGAAATGAAGAAGCAGAGAAACATGATCGATTTCAATGATATGGAACATTACGCACTCCAGATTCTTACAGAGGAAAAAGACGGCACATTAGTTCCTTCAAAAGCTGCTTGTGAATATCAGGATTTCATCGAAGAAGTGATGATCGATGAATACCAGGACAGTAATCTCGTACAGGAAACAATCCTGACAGCTGTAAGCGGATGCAGTAATGGAAGAAACAATATGTTCATGGTGGGTGATGTAAAACAGAGTATTTACAGATTCCGTCTTTCCTGTCCAGAATTATTTATGGATAAATATGACCGTTACAGTACAAAGGATAGCAAAGAACAGAAGATTGATCTTCATAAAAACTTCCGTAGCAGAAGAGAAGTCCTTGAGAGTGCAAATTATACCTTTGAACGACTTATGCGAAAAGATTTCGGTAATATCGAATACGATGAAAACGCAGCTTTGAATGCAGGTGCTGACTATCCGGTACTTCCTAAAGAATGTGAGGGGTTCTACTCTAACAAAACGGAACTCATGCTTTGCGACCAGACGGATCTTCAGGGAAATGAAGCAAAAAAAGCGGAAGCTGATATGATTGCGGACCGTATCAAAGAATTAATCTCTACAGGTACTTTATGGGATAAAAACAAAAATGAATATCGTCCGGTTACATATAAAGACATTGTGATCCTCACAAGAAGTGTACAGGGATGGGCTGATATCCTGGTATCTACCTTGATGGAAAAAGGGATTCCGGCTCACGCTGTCAGCCGGACCGGATATTTCGAAACTTATGAGATCAGTATACTTATGGATTATCTCAGAATCCTTGACAATGAAAGGCAGGATCTTCCTTTGGCAGCTGTACTCACATCACCGTTCGTTGGATTACATGCCAAAGAGATGGCAAAGATCAAAACAACTTACCCTGACAAAACATTCTATGAAGCAGTCAGAATGTATACCCACGGATGGAAGCAGCAGGGAATCGACCAGAAATTAAGAAGTAAACTGACAGATTTCTTTGAAGAGCTTGATTCCTTTAAGGCAAAAGTATCTTATACACCAATACATCTTTTATTAAGCCAGATCCTTGATAAGACTTGTTTTGCTCATTACATGAAAGCAATGCCGGGTGGATCACAAAGGGCAGCGAATATTGATATGTTGCTCGATATGGCTGCAACGTTTGAAAGTACAAGTTATAAAGGATTATTTAACTTTATCCGTTATATTGAAAAACTTGAAAAACATGATGTTGATTTTGGTGAAGCTTCTCTTGCAAATGAAAACGATAATACAATCCGTATTATGAGTATTCATAAAAGTAAGGGACTGGAATTTCCGATTGTCATTGCGGCTGGTATGGGAAAACAGTTTAATACTCAGGATATCAAAGGAAATATCGTATTTCATCCGGAATGGGGAATCGGGATCGATTCAACTGATCTTGAAACAAGAACGAAGATTCCTACATTTCTTAAAAAGATTATCGTAGAAAAAACGAAGATTGAAAATCTCACAGAAGAACTTCGTGTTCTTTATGTAGCTATGACAAGAGCAGAAGAGAAATTGATCCTCTGTGGTGGACGAAAACTTAATAATTTCTCAATTACACCAGATGAAACACCAACATTGCATGCATTAGAGTCTGCTTCCAGTTATCTGGACTGGCTTTTACCGGTTGTTTATACAAAAGATTCCCCGATTGAACTGCGGATCTATCATCCGGAACTTATGGACATCCATGAAGAAGAACGACTGAAAGAAGATCTTTTATGTGAAGATGAACTCAGGAACTGGAACACAGATGAATGTTTTGATGCTGATATGAAAGAAAAGATAGATACCCAAATGAATCATAAGTATCCTTTTAAAAATACAACAGATATGAAAATGAAATTTACTGTATCTGAATTAAAGAAACTAAATAGTGAACACAAAGCTACGAACAGTGAGTTTGTTCCTGTCGTTCCAGAATTTATGAAAGAAAAGAGCGAAAAATTAAAAGGAGCTTCTCGCGGAACAGCCTACCATGAATTTTTAAAACATTTTGATTTCGATCAGAAAAATTACTATGCCAAGTTAAATGCAACTCTAAAGGAATACAAAGAGAATGGACTTATGGATGAGTCTATGGTGAAAAGCATCCGTCCTGGTGATATTCTTACACTTTTAAAAAGTGACCTTGGTAAAAGAATTTCTTCTGCCAAAGAAAAGAATAAGCTTTTCCGGGAACAGCCATTTGTCATGACGGTATCTTCCTCTGAAATCTACAAGGATGATTCTTCCGAAGATCTTCTGGTACAGGGTGTGATCGATGTATTTTTTGAGGAAGAAGACGGCTTGGTATTAGTTGATTACAAAACAGATTATGTTAAAACAGAGGATGAATTATCGAAAAAATACCATACTCAGTTAGAGTATTATGCAGATGCCTTAGAAAAGATCACCGGAAAAAGGGTAAAGGAAAAGATCATCTATTCATTCAAACTGAAAAAAGAGATTCATCTGTAAGAATATAAATTGTCTCCCGTCTGTCTTATGGCAGCGGGAGCAGCAAAAGTTGCAGTGGTAGCAGAAAGGAAAGATTTTAAAATGAAAAAAAATTACGAAGAAAATGATTTGGAAATTGATACAGATATGATTTGTGATGGCATGAAATCTGGAATGGATTCCATTTTCTCTCATTCAGAAACACCTGCCAGAGATAGTTATATATTTGGTATGTTAGTCCTCGTAGGACTTTCTCTTGCACTTTCGGTCAGAAATGTAGATGAGAAGATTAAAAATTTAATTCCATGGAAGAATTCCAAAAAGCAATCGGATCAAGAAAAAAATATGTAATCTGCAAACCAAAAAACATGAAGCTTAAGTTTACAGAAATTCCAAGCAGAAAGCCCACGGTTTCAATCGTGGGAGTTGTTAAGCACCAATATAGTTAGGAGGTTAAAACATAATGGATGAAAGGTTGAAAGTTGGCGACATTGTACAGCATTTTAAGAGGGAAATACTCAATGATCCTACGAATTTGTATTTGTTCAAAATTCTTGGGATTGCAAAGCATACGGAAACTGGCGAAAAACTGGTGATTTATCAGGCACTCTATGAAGACGATATAAATGGAGTACATTTCACTATATATGCAAGACCATACACCATGTTTTTCAGCAAGGTAGATAAGAAAAAATATCCAAATATCAAACAGAAATACAGATTTGAAAAATATGTATCCGGAACAGTTGACTACGGGAGGAAAACAAAATGATAAATATAGAGGATAAGATTAAAGGGGCATTGTTTGGTGTGGCGATAGGAGATGCCCTCGGCGCACCATTGGAATTCATGGATAAGAAACAGATTCAGCATAAGTATGGAACTGTCGATAAAATGATCGGCGGTGGCTGGCTGGATGTAGAACCAGGAGAAATTACGGACGATACGCAGATGACAATTGCTGTTGCTAAGGGAATTGTCGAATCCCCGGATGAACCGGAACCATACATAGGTAAATACTTCATTGACTGGTTGAAAACAGATCCTAAGGATGTAGGGCGAACTTGTAGGACATCCATTCAAAACGCTTATTGTGCAATCCAGAACGTACCTAGTCTATCCAATTCAAATGGGGTTGCCCCTTATATTTTCTGGTCGGATGCTTCAAAAGCAAACGCACTGGAAAGTAAAAGGGGAAATGCGGGGAACGGCGCACTTATGAGAACAGTGTATCCAGGACTGTATTACCCTAATGAAGGACAAGCAGTACATGTCGCTGATCGGGCTAGTCGCATGACGCACTGGGATGAGAAGAGTGCTGAGGCCTGCCGGTTGTACACAAAGCTCATTCATTACTTAATAACAAATGCTAATCTTAAAGTGGAAGAGAAAATTAATGGTATTTCAGATATGCTTGCCAATACCAGATATGACAATTCTATCATTCCAAAGGTTCCAGAACCCAGTGGATATGTTGTTGATTCTTTCTACTGTGCATTGCATTGTCTGTATCATACTGAAGATCTGAAATCCGCCATTGTAATGGCTGTAAATATGGGCGGAGATACAGATACGATTGGCGCAATCACCGGTGGTTTAGCCGGGGCTTTGTATGGTTTTTCCAGAATCCCTGTCATCTGGTATGCGCAGCTTGACGATACTGTGAAGCAAACATTAAGCAATCTGACTGAAAAAGCGGTAGAAAATCGAGACCACTAATCCATACATCAACCAGATGATGTAAAAGATACGCATTTTTGTATATATGCCAGACCATACAATATAGTTTTCGATAAAGTAGATAAGCAAAAAAAGGAGATGTTGCTATGGAATATTCAATTATGATGGGATTATTTGTTTGTACAGGAATTTTATGGGACTGTTTGTGGATGCAAAATGCTACTTTTGGAACAAACCTGCAGAATTTCTTAAATACTATTTTTGACGCAGCGAGAGAACGGCTTATGAAGAGTTCCAAGAATACAGTATTAAAAAATGATCCGGACTTTTTGACACCAAAAAGTGAGGATGATAACCCTCAGAAAAGATTGCAGGAAAAGGCTCAGGATCTTCTTGACCAAAAATTTGCTATCGGCTGCACTATAGCAATGGCGGTTGCAATCTTATATTCTTTTTTACTCTAAAAAAGCGGTAGAAAACCAAGATCATTAATCCATATATCATCCAATGCATCAACTGCATCGGACATATCAATTGATTTATCATTGGTGTAGTTGATGTGTTTCGCAAAGAATTGATTACATTGTCATTGCCCGAGCGACTTCGTCGGTCTTAGGTTTTACACGCCGGTAATCATAATTAAGGAGAGTAACATGACAAAGGAAGATAAGTTCAAAATAGCATTGTTTTACTACAAAAAACATGGAAGTATGATCCATTACGGAAAAATTTTTGATAATGAAGGTCATATTAAACCAAATGTGAACTTGAATCTTATCGAAGAATGTATCAAGACGGATCCATATATAGGAGCAGGAACTGGCTGCTCATGTGATACATGTATTCACTGCCAAAGTGATTTCTGCTCACTATTCGACAAGGGCAAAGAATATAAGAATTTCGATAAGTGGCATTTTCCATATGCATACTGGAGAAATGTCATGGAACGTGAAAACAACTATTTCACTTGTAGATCTTGAGACTTCTAAGTGCGAAAAAAATCATATTACAGAGTAGCCAAAAAAAGCGAAAATTCTTTGGAAACATACAAGGAGGACAAAACATTGAAAGAGTATCACGCAGATCCACAACTTGGCGAAAAGGTATATCGACAGGTGCGACAGAAGTACCGCAGATACCGTACTGGTATGATTTTATGCTTCATCCAGCTCGGAAGCATAGCAGGTATCCATACTTATGCGTCACGTTCTGCCACCACAAGGCAAGAAATGATACAAAGCAATCTAAACTTCGTTTTGCTGGATATAGTCTTAGTTGTTCTAGCAGTCTTTTTTCGATTAGCTTCCATCTCTGGCGGGAAGAAAGCTTTAATGAAAACAGCAGATGAAACAATATCTTTTGGAAAGGATTGTTTTTACTTAAAATTTGCTCCTGGACCTGAAGAACCATTGCCTTGCAGGAGTATTCAAAGCACGATGTATTTTAAAGATATCACTTCGATAGAAGATGATATTCTGAATGGACAGCTGATCGTTAAGGGAAAATCTACAAGGACAAGCTATGATGTGGTCAAAGAACTCGGACAGCCACCAGTTAAGGAAGTAACTGTTCATGTAAATGATCCAATTTATATTCACAAATACTATAAAGATTTTGAAAAGATTCAAAACAAATTACAGGAGGTTTGCAATAAATGATCATCGAAAAGCAAGGGAATCTAATGCAGACAAATGCTTGGATCGTTGCTCATCAGGTGAACTGCAAAGGTGTTATGGGAGCTGGAGTGGCAAAGCAAATAAGAAACCAGTTGCTTACCAAATCCCAGTACCGTAGTTATCAGAATTTCTGTAACGAACATACCACAGGCTTTCTTTTGGGAAAGGTATTATATTTTGCTCTCGAAAAATCTTCCAGCCCTCAGGTTCTTGCAAATCTGTTCGCAGAAGATACACCAACCGGTATGGTGCTTGATACTGATTACAATGCACTTTATCGTTCACTTTTCAATTTGTTCGATTACGCTATGAATCATTCCGAAAAGAAAACCATTGCAATTCCTGCATATCTGGGATGCGGTCTTGCTGGTGGTGACTGGAATCATGTATTCTCAAATATTATTAAGCCGATTTTCGATGACAGTATCGTCCTTAAGAATGATGAGCTGGAACTAAAAACAAATGTAACATTAGAGATTTATTATTTAAAATCTGCAGTGGAAAGGTTAAAAAGCGATTTTGCAGTAATATCCAGCAAAGATAGTTTACCTTATATTTCTGAAGTATGGCATGGATTTCCGGTTGGAACATCAAAGGAATATATTAAAAGTTGGTTAGAAAAGCAATTTTGAGAAAAGGAGAGATCAATGGTTAAAAAAAGAATGAGCTTGATTGCAAGCATGATCCTGCTTACAGCATCTATATTTACTGGGTGTGGTTCATCAAATAAGACAGATTCCGACATTCTTTCTGCCTTACAACGTATGTTACCTGTGAATCTATGCCTGGTGTTGAAATCGAGGCCTGCCAAAGAGAAGCAGATAATGGCATGACCTATTATGATGATTATATGGCTTATAAATATAAAAGTAGATTTCAGGAAGATTTGCAGCGATTCGCTAATCAGATTTATCCAAATGCAAAAGTAATTTTCATGGTTGATTCATCCACTTTTCCTTTGGATATGGGAATGGAAATGACCTATGATGAAATCTTACAAGATAAAGATACTGTGCTATCCGTTACAATTCTTGTAAAACGCGATTTTGATGATCCGCAAAAGGAAAAGCATTTGGAAGAATTCCGTCAATTATTGGAAGACAATAGTGTCCGTGTAAATGGAACGATCATTTATACAAGTGATGAAACAACGTGGAATGAATATAGTGAAAACAATTATTC
>ERZ1026874.499-NODE-499-length-24510-cov-12.402740_pt1 | contig 24510 bp, 19 predicted proteins | sample MGYA00380167_ERZ1026874 | MGnify/ENA primary metagenome ERZ1026874 (study PRJEB33269, sample SAMEA4719803) | human gut metagenome | biome: human-associated habitat; feature: organic feature; material: feces | place: Cameroon | collected 2013-10 ...
TGCGAGGCAGCGCGCTTGGCGGCCAAAACGATGGCCGCCATCCAGCAGAGCTGGCTCGCTCGTGCGGTTCAAAGCCCCACTGGGGCTTTGATCGCTTTGCGACCCCACAACCCCGCCCAAGGGGCTACTCGCCCCTTGGAACCCCAAAGAGGAGGTCGAAAGCCCCAAAAGCTAAAAAATGCAGGAGTGCTGCATTTTTCTTAACGCTTTTGGCCTGTTCTCCATATTGACCCCTTCGGGGCCTAAATTCTTCTGCACCCATACTGTAGGGGCCGATGCTTGTCATCGGCCCGCTCAGGCAGGCACCTGCTTGCGGGGCGATGCAAGCATCGCCCCCTACAAACAGCGGCACACATTATTGTAGGGGCGAACAGTGTTCGCCCGTGCAATCTCACGCTGCCGCAAAACTCCACGGGCGCACATTGTGCGCCCCTACATTTCTTATAAAATGGTCCTGTGGGGAGGGGCCTTGACCCCTCCTTGCAGCCTTACAATTTAACAAACGGGAATTTGTCATATTCCCATCACATAAATTTGGCAGGGATTCCATTCGTCCCATAGAGTAGGAAATACTTCAAACTCCTTAAAACCGATAGAAATATAAAACCGATTTGTATCATCATAGGATTTATATTTCCCCATTTGCACCGTTTTTACCTGTATAAATGAATAACCCATTTCCTTCGCGGTCTTTTTCGCGCGGAGAAACAGCTCTTTCCCTATTCCCTGGTGGTGATATTCTTTTAGGATGCCCATAACCGCAAGCTCAACTGTGTCTTTTCCGGTTTCTTTGAGATACAAAAATCCCAGGTCTTTTTCATTTTCCACGGCACAAAAGAACACTTTTCCTGCACTGTCACGGATATATTCTTCTCGTGCCTCCGGGATTCCAAACCATTCAGGCAGCGCTTCCAATATGTTTCTGGTTATGCGCTTCTTATCCTCATCATTTGTTATTTGAATGATTTGCATAACAAAAATGCTCACCTACAACTTCCGATTTGTTACACCAGCTTCTCCATCCGTTCCACGGCCTTCCTGGCCCGGTCATGCCCGGCCTCGGCGGCTTTTTTGTACCAGGCCAACGCCTGGGCGGCATCTTTGGGGCCGCAGCGGCCGTCCTCGTACCAGACGCCCAGCTCGTACATGGCGTCGGGCAGGCCCTCTTTGGCGGCGCGCTCGTACCATTGCTGGGCCAGAGGCAGGTCTTTTTTCACGCCGGTGCCGTTCTCAAAACAGCAGGCGTAGTTGTACATTCCCCGGGAATACCCACCCTCGGCGGAGCGGCGGTACCACTCGGCGGCGGCTGCGGGGTCGGCCTCGGTGCCGATGCCTTTCTCGGTGCAGTAGCCCAGGCAGCACTGGGCGCGGGGCAGGCCCTGCTCGGCGGCGGCGCGGTACAGCTCTACCGCTCGGGCCTCGTCCAGCTCCACGCCTTTGCCGAACTCATAGCACCAGCCCAGGCAGCACTGCGCCCGAGCGAAGCCCTGGGCGGCGGACTTGCCGTACCATGCGGCGGCCAGGGTCAGATCCTCCGGCACGCCCTGGCCGTACTCGTAACACCAGCCAAGGTTGCACTGGGCGGGGGCGTAGTTGGCCTCGGCGGCGCGGCGGTAATGGGCCGTGGCGGTGGGCCAGCTCTGCTCCACGCCGTCGCCCCGCTCATACAGGGCACCGATGCGGTTCTCGGCGGCGGGCAGGCCAAGCCGGGCTGCGCGGCGGTACAGGTGCAGGGCTTCCTCGGGGTTGCGGCGCACGCCGGCGCCCCGCTCGTAACAGAGGCCCAGATTCAACAATGCCTGGGGCAGCTCCTGCGCGGCGGCCATGCTGTACCAGCGGATGGCATCCCCCCAGCTTTGGGGCGTGCCGGTGCCTTGCTCGCAGCAGACGGCCAGGGCAAACTGCGCCTGGGTGTCCCCCTGCCGGGCGGCGCGGGTGTACCACTGCACGGCCTCGGTGGGGTTGGCGGGGACGCCGCGGCCGCACTCCAGGCAGATGGCATAGCAGGCCTGGGCCGGGGCATAGCCCTGCCTGGCGGCGCGCAGGTAAAAGTCGGCAGCCAGCGGGGCGTTGGACTCCACGCCAAAGCCTTTCTCATAAAACTGGCCGCACATAAACAGGGCACGGGCGTCGTCCTGGGCAGCGGCCTTTTGGTACCAGGCCAGGGCAGCTTCGTCGTTTTTGGCGGTGCCGCGTCCTAAATGGACCATCTGCGCCAGGTTGCGCATGGCGGGCACAAACCCCGCCTGGGCGGATAGGGTATACAGCTGCACGGCGCGCACGGGGTCCGCTGCCACGCCGGTGCCGTTGGTGTAGCAGATGGCCAGGCAGCACTCGGCCCGGGGGTCGCGCTGCAGGGCGGCTTCGCCGTACCAGCGGGCCGCAGCCTTGGCGTCCTGGGGCACGCCCTTGCCGAACTCATAACACCAGCCTAAATTGCACTGGGCCTGGGCGTGGCCCTGGCCCGCGGCGGCGCGGTAGAGCAGCACGGCATCCGGCCAGCTTTGGGCCACGCCCTCGCCGGTCTCGTAGGCCAGGCCCAGCATGCACTGCCCGGCAGCGTCCCCCTCGGCGGCGGCTTTTTCAAAGTCAGAAAAGGCGTCATCAAAACGGCCGTCGGTTTTGGACTCAATGCCCAGAGTCACCCAATCGGCGGCGACTAAGTCGCTGCCATCGCTGGGCAGAAAGAACGCCCCGCCGCACAGCGGGCACATGTCGGGGACCGCATGGCGGGTCACAAACCGGCAGACCGGGTTCTCGCAATGATGGATCTCCATAAAACGCTTCCTTTCCCTCAATTATAAACATTGTAGCATAGCTGTGCGCCGAAAAAAAGGCATCGCGGCGTTTTTTCGGCGCGGCGTGTCCCAGCGGCGGTAATTATTGCTGTTTGCAAAGCTTTATCGGGTTTCCCCGCTCTGCGGCAAAAACAAACGTCCGGGCGTGGTATGGTAATGGCACCGATCGGCATATAGATAAAGGGGGACATGCTGCTATGGCTACTTATCTGGGAGAAAAACTGCATACAAACGTACAACTGCCTGCTATCTTGCCCGGTGCCCGCGGGGCGGCGCTGCTGTGGCAGGGTGCGGCGGCCGCCACGGGGCTGGTGCTGGGGGCCGGGCAGGTCTACGGCGGGGCCGCACCCTTTGGGCTGGCCTTCACGATGGTCTGTCCGCCGCTCTACCTGTTTGCCGCAGCAGGTGGCGTGCTCATCAGCAGTTTGGCGTTTCAGCCTGCGGTGCTGGGGGTCAAGGTCATTGCGGCGCTCACGGCCACTGTGGCGGTGCGGCGGCTGCTGCAGGACAAGCCCAACACGAAAAACGCGGGCATCTGGGCCGGGTGTCTGGCGCTGGCGTTGGCCCAGGCGGCCGTACTTTTTTTCGCGGGCGGCTACGTCGACCTGTCCCAGGCGGCGGCCACCGGCACCACGGCGCTGCTGGCGGCGGGGTCTGCCTGGCTGATGCGCCGTTTCCCTTACCGGGAGCCGCGAGGGCTGTGCCTGTGGCTGGCCATCGCGGCCGCCTGCCTGCAGCGGTGTGCCCGCGGGCCGTTGGCTCCGGGCCTGGCGGTGGCCGCAGCAGCCGGGCTGTGCGCCGCCTTTGCCGGCACGTTGGAGGAGACCGCTGTGGTCAGCATCACGCTGGCGGCGGCCATCACGGCGGCCAGCCCGAACCTTTGCTACGCGGCGCTGGCGGTGGCACTGGGAAGTCTGGCGGCAGCCTGCCTTTACCCCGGCGAGCGCCTGCGTTGTGCTGGCGTTTTTGCGGCGGGCTGCGTGCTGGGAGCCTTGGCCGCCCCCGATGCCGCCGGTGTGCTGCCGCTGTTTGTGGCCGGGGCTGTGGGCCTTGGCGCGGCGCTGGCTGTGCCGGGGGCGTGGCTGCGGGTGGTGTTTCCGCCGCCCGCCCCGCCAGTGCAGACCCAGGGGTTAAGCGGTGCCGCCCGCCGCCTGGCCGGTGTGGCGGATACCTTAAGCGACATCGCTGACACGGTCAACGCCGTCTGCACCCGCCAGATGCCGCCCAAAGGGGAAAACTTCGACTTCGTGGTGGAGCACATCGCCCGCACCACCTGCCAGACCTGCACCCGCCGCAGCCGGTGCTGGGTGCGGGGCTATGCCACGGCCATGGACGGGCTGTACCAACTCAAGCCCACGCTGGAGAGCCGGGGCCGCGTGGAGGTGGAGGACCTGCCCGGGCAGCTGTCGGTGTGCATCCACCCGGCGGACCTGTGTACGGCGGCCAACCATGGGTATCGGCTGTGGCGCAGCCGCCGCCAGACGCGGGCGCGGGCCTCCATGCTGCGCACCGCCCTGACCGAGCAGTATAGCGCCATGGCGGGGGCGCTGGCGCAGCTGGCGGGCAAACTGGGCCAGGCGGGTCTGCCCGATCCCCGGCGGGAGGAAAAAGTCGCCCAGCTTTTTGCGGGGCTGGGGCTGGACGCGCTGGAGTGCAGCGTTACCTCCGACCTGGCAGGCCGTCTGACTGCCGCCGTGACCATCGCCCGCACCCGGTTTACCGAGGAGGAGATCAAGGCCCTGACCGCCGAGGTGAGCCGCATCTGCCGCCGGGACATGGACCTGCCGGAAGTTACCCACTGCCGCACGGTCACAATGCTGACTTTTGGCGAACGGCCGTTGTTTACGGCAACGTTTGGCACCGCAGGACGCCCGGCTAAGGGGCAGAACGTCAGCGGTGACGCGCTGGATTGCTTTTGCGATACCAGCGGCCGCGCCCAACTGCTGCTGTGCGACGGCATGGGCACCGGCCGCGCCGCTGCCGTGGACGGCCAGATGGCCGCCCGCCTGACGGGCCAGCTGTTGCGGGCAGGCTTTGCCGCCGAGAGCGCCGCGCGGCTGGTCAACGTGGCGCTGGGCCTAAAGAGCGCCGAGCAGGAATCCGGCGCCACGCTGGACCTGTTGACGGTGGATCTTTACACAGGCCGGGCGGGGTTGTTCAAGGCTGGGGCCGCGCCCAGCTTTTTGGTGCGGGGCGGCCTGCCCCGCATGCTGGAGGGCGCCAGCCTGCCCATGGGCGTGTTGGAAAGTCTCGTGGGCCGCAGCACCACCTTTGCGCTGGACAGCGGGGACTGGGTGGTGCTGGTCAGCGACGGTGCGCTGACCGATGGCACCGAATGGCTGACGCAGCAATTGCAGCTCTGCGCCCGCCTGGGCCACACCCCGCAGCAGGCCGCCGAAACCATAGCCGATGCCGCCGCCCGACGGGCCGGGGAAAAGCAGGATGACATCACCGTAGCGGTGTTTGCGCTTGGCAAAGCCGGGTGAACAGGCAGCAGCCCGGCCCTGCCGCAAGGTAGGCGGGGCCGGTATCCGCGCACACCCCCACAAAAATACATTCAATATCTGTTTTCACAAAATATTTTCAGAAATTTCAAAAAAACTGTTTAAAATTCTGCAAATCTGTGGTAAAGTAGTATCAATCGGTGAGATGTGTTCAAATTCACCACTTAGAGAGCCTGCTCTCTGTAAAATTTAAAACGCCGCAGCGGGCACGCAGCGCATGGCGGGCCCCCGGCGCGAAAAGAGGTTTGATTGTTCCATGGACTATGCAAGCAAAGACATCCGCAACATTCTGGTCGCCGGCCACGCTGGCTGCGGCAAAACCACGCTGACCGAAGCCCTGCTGTACATGAGCGGCGCGACCGAGCGCATGGGCCGTGTTGAGGACGGCACCACCGCCAGCGACTTCGACCCCGAAGAGATCCGCCGCAAGGCATCGCTGAACTCCAGCGTCGTCCCCGTTGAGTACGAGGGCATCAAATATAACCTCATCGACGTGCCCGGCTTGTTCGATTTCGAGACCGGCGCAGCCGAGGGTATCATGGCCGCCGAAAGCGTGCTGATCTGCGTGTCCGGCCGTTCCGGCGTCACCGTCGGCGCCGAGAAAGCCTACCAGCTGGCCCTTAAACACAACAAGGCGCGGATGGTCTTTGTCACCAAAGCCGACCTGGAAAACGCCGACTACTTCAAGATCCTGGAGCAGATGAAGATCAAGTTCGGCCCCAGCGTCTGCCCCTGTGTCGTGCCGGTCCGCCTGGACGACGGCACCGTCGCCTACATCAATCTGTTCAGCCAGAAAGCCTTTAAGTACGAGGGCGGCAAGCAGGTCCAGATCGACCTGCCCGACATCGGCCATCGCTTCGAGGGCCTGATCCAGGCCATGAGCGAGGCCATCGCCGAGACCGACGAAGCCCTGATGGAAAAGTTCTTTGAGGGTGAGTCTTTCACCACCGAGGAGATCGTCCAGGGCATGGCCGCGGGCGTCCGCAGCGGCCAGATCACCCCCGTATTCTGCGGCAGCGCCGTCAACAACCAGGCGTTGGATATGCTGCTGTACAACATGAACGTCCTGCTGCCCGGCGCTGACACCGCCGCTGCCGTGGGCGAGGATAAGGACGGTAACCCTGTCGACATCACTGCCGACCCCGCAGCCCCGCTGTGCGCCTACGTCTTTAAGACCGTGGCCGATCCGTTCGTGGGCAAGATGAGCTTTATCAAGGTGCTGTCCGGCAAGCTGACCGCCGCCAGCAACACTGTCAACGCCCGCACCGGCCAGCCGGAGCGCATGGGCAAGACTCTCATCGTCTGCGGCAAAAAGCAGACCGACACCGCCGCCATCACCACCGGCGACATTGGCGTTGTCTCCAAGCTGGCCACCGCCAAGACCGGTGATACCCTGTGCGACCCCGCCCGCGTGGTGGCGCTGCCCGCACCCGCCTACCCCACCGGCTGCTACCGCATGGCCGTCAAAGTCGCCAAGAAGGGCGACGAGGGCAAGGTCAGCGGCGCGCTGGCCCGCCTGATCGAGGAAGATCCCGCCATCACCTTCGTGGTCGATCCCGAGACCAAGCAGCAGATCATCAGCGGCCTGGGCACCCAGCATTTGGAAGTCGCCCTTGCCAAGCTGAAGAATAAGTTCGGTGTCGAGATCACGCTGGAAACCCCGCGCGTGCCCTACCGTGAGTCCATCCGCAAGAGCTGCAAGGCCCAGGGCCGCCACAAGAAGCAGACCGGCGGCCACGGCCAGTTCGGTGATGTCTGGATCCAGTTCGAGCCTATCGAGGGCGAGGACATCGAGTTTGCCGAGAACGTGTTCGGCGGCAGCGTGCCGAAGAACTTCTTCCCCGCAGTTGAAAAGGGTGTCCGCCAGGCGGCCGAGCACGGTGTGCTGGCCGGTTACCCGATGGTCGGCCTGAAAGCCACCCTGCTGGACGGCAGCTATCACCCCGTGGATTCCAGCGAAATGGCGTTCATTATGGCCGCCAAGCTGGCCTACAAGGCCGCTGTTCCTGAAGCCGGTCCTGTTCTGCTGGAGCCCATCGGGTCCCTGCAGGCCCATGTCCCGGCAGACAACACCGGCGACATCATGGGTGAGGTCACCAAGCGCCGCGGCCGCGTGCTGGGCATGAACCCGGACGAGGACGGCCTGCAGGTCGTGGAGGCCGAGGTGCCCATCGCCGAGATGCAGGATTTCACCACCTTCCTGCGTCAGTTGACCCAGGGCCGCGGCTGGTACACCTTCGATTTCGTCCGCTACGAGACCCTGCCCCAGATGCTGGAGGCCAAGGTCATCGAGCAGGCCAAGGCCCTCGGCAACTTCGCCGACGAAGACTAACCTACTTTCTTTGGAAAAGAAAGTAGGCAAAGAAACTTTTAATATTTCCTAAAACAAAGAGCGATGCAGTGGGAAACTGCATCGCTCTTTTGGTTTGTGAGAAACTTTTAAAGGCTCCCTTGTGTAAAGGGAGCTGTCACCGAAGGTGACTGAGGGATTGTCCCGTCTGCGTTATGAGTCGGTCTACACCGTAAGGCTACAATCCCTCCGTCTGCGCTATCGCGCATCCACCTCCCTTTGCACAAGGGAGGCTTTTAAAGGGGCGGCTCACTTCTTACTATAATCCCGCGCCCCATAAATCGCCGTACCTACGCGCACGATCGTCGCACCTTCGGCAATGGCGGCGGCATAATCGTGGCTCATGCCCATGGACAAAATATTCATCCGGGCATTTTCGTACCCGCGGGCAGCGGCCTTTGCCAGCAATTCCCGCATCTCGGCAAAAAAGCGGCGGGTGGCGGTGTCATCGGCATCGGCGGGCGGAATGGCCATCAACCCGCGCACTTTGATGTGGGTCTTGGCGGCGGCAGCATCCAGCAGCGGCCACAGGTCGTCCGGGCCAACGCCGCTCTTGCTTTCCTCGGCGCCGATGTTGATCTCCATCAGGATCTCCTGGGTGATGCCCAGCCGCTCGGCGGCGGACTCGATCTTATCCAGCAGCCGCGTGCTGTCCACGCTCTGGATCAGCGCGGCGCGGCCCACCACCTTGTTGACCTTGTTGGTCTGCAGGTGGCCGATGAAATGCCCCGGCTTGCCATTGTAAGCTCCGGCGTCGGTCTTTTCCACAAGTTCCTGCACGTGGTTTTCGCCAAACAGGTCAATGGGCAAATCGGCGCTGTAGCGCACTTCTTCCACTGTGCGAGTCTTGCAGGCGGCGCACAGCAGTACCTCGCCGGGATCGCGGCCTGCGGCCTTGGCGGCGGTGGTCATGTTCTCGCGGATCCTGGCAACGGCCTCGGCCATTGCCTGCTTCTGTGCTTCGTCCATCAACGCACCTCCGTGTCGCTGTACACCGCGCGGCTGCCGCCAATAAACGGCGGGCGGGTGCGGGCGCACAGCAAAATTGCTTCACCGATGTGATCCAGCGACAAGCGCACCGGCACGGCTACCCGGCGCAGGTGCATGCCGATCAGCGTACCGCCGATGTCCATACCGGCGGCGGCCTTCACTTCCTCCACCAGCACAGGGTCCTTAAAGGTGCGCCAGCAGTTGGTGGCCCAGCTGCCGCCCGCGTGGGGCTGGGGGATGGCGGCCACGATCTGGCAGCCGTACTGCTTGGCAGCCTCGCGCTCGATCACGATGGAGCGGTTCAGATGCTCGCAGCACTGGGCGGCCAGGTAGACGCCCTGCTCCTGCAGCGGAGGCAGCACGCCCGCCAGCACAGCGGCAGCAACCTCCATGCTGGAATCATGGCCGATGCGCCCGCCGCGGATCTCGCTGCTGGAGCAGCCGACGACGAAGATGTCGCCGGTCTCCAGATGGGCAGCTTCCAACAATTCTTCGGTGGCCTTGCGGGCCTGGGCTGTCAGTTCAGAAAGTTCCATAGTAAACCTCCTTGATACGTTTATTTTGTAGGCAGAAAACGAAAACACATCCACCTAATATAAGCTAAAATTATTTGCGGGCCGCGCAGGTCAGGTCCCGGATGGTCAGCCCGCGGCAGTACTGCACCGGCAGGGTCATGGTGCCGGTCTCGTTCTCCACGGTGATGCCGTCCAGCACCACATCCCGCAGCTCGTGGCCGGGGGCGTCAAAGCCTGCCAGCTCAATCGGCTCCACGTTCTCAAAGCTGCCGTCCCGCAGGCCGCGGCCGGTCAGGGTCAACCGCTCAAAGCTCAGATGGCTGAACACCGGCTGGCTGGGGGCCGCTTCGCCGTCGTCGTTGTAGGGCACGGCGTGTACCAGCAGGCGGGAGGCGGTGCAGTCCCGCACCGACACGCCGCGCACATAGCCGCCGCGCTTGGGCGTGGCCTTGATCTCAATGCCCGACCAGCTGTTGGTCAGGTCGCAGTCCCAAATCTGCACATCCTCGATGCCGCCGCTCATCTCGCTGCCCAGGCAGATGCCGTGCCCGGCGGTGCTGCGGCAATCGAACACATAAATATGAGCGCTGGGGCGGCCGATTTTGTTGCCCTCGGGATTTTTGCCGGACTTGATGGCCACAGCGTCGCCGCCGGTGGCAAACTCGCAGGCAAACAGCGTGCAGTTGGTGCTGGAGTCCGGGTCCCAGCCGTCGCCGTTCCACACGCCCTCGGATACAAAGCGGCAGTGGTCGGTAGTGATGTTGTCGCAGTAGATCATGTGCTGGTTCCAGCTGGCGCCGTTTTTCAGCGTCAGGCCGTGTACCCACACATTGCGGCAGTTGCTCATGTTGATGAGGCGCGGCCGCACCCGGCCGGGGATGGTCCGCTCGTTCTCGCACTCGGCCACCAGGGCGGCGTGCTCGGCCAGGTAGTCTTTCAGGTGCTCCTGCTCGTCGGCGATGATCTTCTCAGCCAATTCGCGGCCGCCGCTGGCGATGGTGCCCTCGCCGCGGATGATGACGTTTTCGCAGTTCGGCCCGGCGGCGTGGTCCAGCGTGCCCAGGTTCAAAAGGCTTGAGTAGCAGCGCATCTCGGTGCCCTCAAACCGGCTGGGGATGCGGGGCTGGTAGTCTACGATCTCGGCGGTGCCCTGCAAAATGGCACCCTCGTCCAGGTACAGCTCCATGTTGCTGTGCAGCCGCAGCGCGCCGGTCAGGTAGATGCCGGCGGGAATGTACACGGCATCCCCGGCACCGCAGGCGTCGATGGCACGCTGCAAAGCGGCGGTGTTTTTGGTTTTGCCGTCGCCCTTGGCCCAGAACGGTGCCTCGGTCACATCAAGGCGGTTCTTGACCGGTGTGGTGCGGAATACGCAGCTGCCCACGCACTGATGGCCGAAAAACACATCGGCCTGGTAGTCGCTCTGGCTGCGCAGATCGGTCAGGGTAAAGTGGGTGCGGCCGCAGGTGGCCACGGGCTGGCCGCCCAGATAGACGGTATATTGCGCCCCGGCCCCGGCAGCCGCAGGCTTATCCCAGTACAGCACGGCAGAATGTGCGGTACTGCGTGCAAAAACATGTGTTTCAAACATGGGGGTTCCTTTCGATGATGCAATGGTTTTTGTGCATATTCCTCGTTCTCTGCCTTTATTGTAACACAGAAAGCAACAGGCGAAAAGGTGCAAAACTTGCCAAGATTTGGGGGCCACCGGGGGCGGATTTTCGCTAGGGTGCTGCCTCCAAAAAGCAGCCCGGCTCGTGGGCATACAGCACGCCCACAGCCTGCAAATAGGCGTAAATGATCGTGGAGCCGACAAACTTCATGCCGCGCTTTTTCAAATCTTTCGAGATGGCGTCGGACAGGGGAGAGGTGGTCGGCCCGCGCTCCACCAGCGTTTTGCCGCCGGTCCACTGCCAAAGGTAGCTATCAAAGCTGCCAAACTCCTGCCGGATGGCGGCAAACGCAGCGGCGTTGCCTACGGCCGCTGCAATTTTGCGCCGGTTGCGGATGATGCCGGGGTCGGCGTACAGCGCGGCCTGCCTGGCCTCATCGTAGGCGGCGACTTTGTCCCAATCGAAATCGTCGAACGCCCGGCGGAAAGCCTCCTGCTTGTTCAGCACGCACTCCCACGAAAGTCCGGCCTGGAAGCCCTCTAAAATGAGCATTTCAAACAGTCTGCGGTCATCGTGCACCGGCACGCCCCATTCTTCGTCGTGGTAGCGGATATACCGCGGGTTGCCCGGGTTCGCCCACCGGCACCTGCATTTTCCATCGGACCAGGTCATAGCATAGCTCCTTTGCCAGAGGTTGTAGGGGCGCACAGTGCGCGCCCGTGGGCCGATGCAAGCATCGGCCCCTACGGGGAAAACGAGATTTGTAGGGGGCGATGCTCGCATCGACCCGCAAGGTTTCCTTTTTATATAGTATAACACGCTTAGCAAGGCTTGCGCCCCACTCAAAAATTGTGTATAATAAGATGTTACAATCACTATTCTGGGGAGGTGTGCCGTATGAGCCTGCAAAGCATTGGCTTTTTCGGCTTTTTGCTGATCGTGGCTGCGGTGTACCTGCACCTGCCGCAGCGCTGGCAGAATCCGTTTCTGCTGGCGGCCAGCTGGTACTTTTACGCCAAGGCCATGCCCACCATGCTGCCTGTCACCATCGCCATTGCCGCGTGTACCTACGCCTGCGGCCGGGCGATGCAACGGCACAAAACAGCGGCGCTGCGGGTGGGCGTGATCGGCCTGTTGGTAATTTTGGCTTTCTTTAAATATAACGGCGCGTTTGCCGCCGATGGCGGCTGGCAGGCCGTGGCCATGCCGCTGGGCATCAGCTTTTACAGCTTCGCGGCCATCAGCTACCTGATCGACGCTGCCCGCGGCGATTGCGAGGTCGAGACCAACTTCATCGATTGTGTGCTTTACCTCAACTTTTTCGCCACCATCACCCAAGGCCCCATCTGCCGCGCCGGGGACCTGCTGCCGCAGCTCAAGCAGGAGCATCGCTTTGACACCGCCCGCACGGTGCGCGGCCTGCAGCTGCTGGCGCTGGGCCTGTTTAAAATGGTGGCCATCAGCGATGTGCTGGGCCTGGTGGTGGATGAGGTGTTCCCCAACTACCGCAGCTACGGCGGTCCGATGCTGATTTTAGCAGCTGTATTTTACACGTTCCAGCTGTATTTCAACTTCTCCGGCTATTCCGAGACCGCGCGGGCCGTGGGCCTGCTGCTGGGGCTGGACCTGCCCGAAAATTTCAAGACCCCGTTTTTTGCCACCAACTTTTCCGGCTTCTGGAGCCGCTGGCACATCAGCTTTTCCTCCTGGCTGCAGGACTACCTGTTTATGCCGCTGGCCTGGGCCGATGTCTCGGGCTTGACGGGCGGAAAGATCCAGCGCCTCCCTGCAGAATTCTGCGTGTTCACGGTGTTCTTTGTCTCCGGCTTCTGGCACGGCAACACGCTGCCCTTTGTTATTTGGGGCCTGCTGCAGGCCTGTTACCGCCTGGGTGAGGAACTGATGCACCGCCGCTTCGGCAAGCCCAAAAAGAAAGCCCCGGCCAAAACCCTGTGGGCCAAGCGTGCGGGCGTGTTTGTGCTGTGGACCATCAGCATGGTGTTCTTCTGCGTGGGCATGTCCGGTGCGAGCTTAACGGTGGGGGATGCCTTCGCCTACCTGGGCGGCTGGTTCACCGGCTGGTCCCCGGCCCGCTTTGGAGCCGAGCTGTACGGCGCGGCCTACAACGGGTTCTACGCCAACACCATCATGGTGGCGGCCTACTACGCCTTTGTGGTGGTTACGCTGGCCCTGGGCTTTGCCCTTGACGCCCGCCGCGCCTTTACCTATAAAAATAAGCCGTCCGAAATTTGCCTGGCCAACGAAAAGCACCGCTGGGTGATTTATTATGCGCTGGTCATTTGCCTGCTCGTCGGTTACATCATGCAAAGCGGCGGTTTCGGTGGAACATCAGGTTTCGGCATGTATGCCAATTTCTAAAATGTATAGAACCATTTCAAAACGAAAGGAGGTTTTCGCCCAATGAAAAATATCCTGAAAAAACTGGCGCTGCTCTGCATCCCGGTCGCGGTGTGGTTCGTGTTTTTTGCGGCGTTTGAGCCGAACAACTACTTTGGGCTGAAAGCCTCCGCTACCTCCAGCCAGCCGGTGGCCCGGGTGCGGGCCTACCAGCAGGAGCCGGGCACTAACCTGATCCTGGGCGACAGCCGCCTGGCCCACTTTGATATGGCCCGGGTCGAGCAGGTCAGCGGCAAGGCGTGGCAAAATCTGGCTTTCGGCGGTGCATCGCTGAAAGAAACGCTGGACCTGGCCGATTACGTGCTGGATTCCGGCAATCAGGTGGACAGCCTGCTGGTGGAAGTCTCGTTCTACACCCTCAACGCCGGGTACAATACCGACCGCTTCCAGGCGTTGGAGGAGACACTGAACAACCCCCTAGCCTACTGCCTGAATCTTGAATACAACGTCAACGCCCTGACCGTGGCGATGGATACTTTAAAGGGCACGCCGGATACCATTGAATCCGGCGATTGGACCGCCGCCGACTATCTGGTAGACGACGGCACTATCCTGCCGCTGCACCGCAAACTGTACGAGTACCCGGCCACCATCACCCCCAAGTGCCGCAGCTGGACGCTGAACGAAGCCCAGCTGACCCGCCTGGCCGATCTGGCCGCCCGCTGCCAGAATGAAGGCATCACCCTGACCATCGTGCTGCCGCCCATGGCCGAGAATGTGCGCACCGAGGTGTGCGATCCGTTCGGCATTACCGAGGCCATGCAGGATGAGGTCTTGCCCGAACTGCACGCCATCGCCGCCGAAACCGGCTGCACCCTTCTGGATTACGAGTGGAACGGCAGCTGCATTACCAACGATGATACGCAGTTCTTTGACGGCTTCCATCTGGACGAAAAATACGGCCTGCCGCAGTGGACGGAAGAACTTTTTACTGATATAGGGTAAGGATAAGGAAACAGCGCACCGTAGGGGTCGATGCTTGCATCGACCCGCCTGTTGAAACTGGCAACCCGTTTGCGGGCCGATGCAAGCATCGGCCCCTACAGAACGGGCAATAAATCTATAACGAGGCAAACCATGGCTTTAGACTTCCTGATTTTGTACGAGCACACTGTGCGCGAATATGAGAGCGACCTGCTGCTCAAGCTGGAGTTGGAGCGCCGCGGCTATACCGCCGAGATCCGCCAGCTGCTGGACCCCAAGCACCTGCGGCTTTTCGGCAAAGATAAGCCGGAAGTGCTGGTCGCCAGCTGCATGTATGATAACGAGGCCATCAACAGCCACGTCTACAACAACATCGGCAAATGCAACAAGATCGTCAACCTGCATTGGGAGCAGATGCTTTCCGATACGCAGGAGGAGGGCGATTGGTTCAACATGAACGGCAACGCCAAGCGCTGCGTGCAGACCTGCTGGGGCAAGCGCACCGCCGCCCGCCTGCAGGCCCACGGCATGGACGCCAAAAACACCCCCGTGACCGGCGCCGTCATGATGGATTTTTTGCGGCCTGAATTTAATGGGTATTTTAAGGATAAAGCTACCCTCTGCCGGGAGTTCGGCCTCGACCCCAACAAAAAGCTGCACCTGTATATTTCCAGCTTCGGATACGCCAGCATGAACGATGACGAGGTGGCCGAGCTTTCCAGAATGGCGGGCACCGACTTTACCGGCTTTGCCAAAACAAACCGTGTATCGATGAAAGAGACGCTGAGCTGGTTTGAACAGTACCTCACCGCCCACCCGGAGGTAGAGCTTGTCTACCGCCGCCACCCCAGCGAGTGGAACAGCCCCGCGCTGGAAGAACTGGCCAGAAAATGCCCCAACTTCCACGTGATCTTTGCCGATTCGGTCAAGCAGTGGATCGTGGCAGCGGACTCCATCTCCATCTGGATGAGCACCGCCATTGCCGAGGTGTACATGGCGGGCAAAAGCTGCCACATCCTGCGCCCCGTGCCCATTGAGCACGAGTATGACCCGGTCATCTACAAGGACGCCCGCTATATCACCACTTATGCGGACTTTGCCGTCGCCATGCAGCAGGACGAACCGCCGTTCCCCATTGCGCGCGAAGTCATCGAGGGCTACTTCGACCCCAGCGAGACGCCGGCCTACATCCGCATGGCCGATCTACTGGAGAATGTCTACAAAAATCCCCCCCGGGACGAGCCGATGGGCGAGGGCTTTACCCCCCACTTTAATCTGCTGAAATTCTGTGCACTGGCGGGCGTACACTTTTTGTACCGCCGCGGCTGGGAGCCGAAAAAGGTGTTCGCCTTCTGCCCGCCGCTGGCCAATTTTGCCCAGCGCATCTACGGTTATGTGGATAAAGCCCATGTCACGCCGGAGCAGGTAGAAGCCATGACGGCAAGAATTAGACCTTACGTAAAGTGATGATGCAGATATTGTAGGGGTCGATGCTCGCATCGACCCGCGGGCGGATGCAAGCATCCGCCCCTACATACGGGGGTATTCACTGGGCGCAGGGGCGGATTCTATATCCGCCCGCAAACCCGCGTCGTTACAGATACTTCACGCCCAAAATGGCAACGCCCAAAATCACCAGCACTACGCCGGTGGCGCGGTTGAGGGTGGCGGGCTCGGCCTTATTGGCAAACTTGGCCGCGATGCGCGCCCACAGCAGGGTGCTGAGCACACAGCACACCAGGCAGAACAGGTCTGGCGCACCGCCGATGGCAAAGTGGCTGACCGCACCCGTCAACGCCGTAAAGGTCATGATAAACACACTGGTGCCCACGGCGGTCTTCAACTCGTACCCCAGCACCGAGGTGAGCAGGAGCAGCATCATCATGCCGCCGCCTGCGCCGATAAAGCCGCAGATAAAACCCACGCCCATGCCGCAGACCAGCGACTGCACCAGCCGCTTCTGGGCACTGACGCCCTGCATGGCCTCCTTGGTGGTCATGACAGGCCGCACGATGAACTTGACGCCCAGCAGCATCGTCATAAACACCGAGAAGCTGCCCATGGTCGCGCCGGGCACCTTGCTGGCTACAAAGCTGCCCACCATCGTAAAGGCCAGCACGGCGGCCATCATCACAGCGCCGTTTTTCACATCCAGGTTGCCGTTTTTCTTGTAGGTATAGGCCGAGACGGCGCTTGCCAGCACATCGCTTGCCAGGGCGATGCCCACGGCCATGTAGGGGTCCATCCCCAAAAAGGTGATGAGCATCGGGCTGATGACGGCGGCGGCGCTCATGCCCGCAAAGCCGGTGCCCAGGCCCGCGCCGATACCGGCGATAAAGCAAACGATAAATTGCACAAGATAGGTCATAGTGTTTCTCCTTTTTCTGCAAGGCGGCGGCAGAGGGTGGCATCCATGCGGGCCATATAATCCTGCATGGCCTGCGCCTCGGCGGGGGTCAGGTCGGCGGTCACGGCGGCGGTGGCGGCCTGCTGGATGGCGTGAAGCTCCTGTACCAGCGGCGCGGCAGCGTCGGTAAAGCCCAGCATCCGCTGGCGGCGGTTATCGGCGGCTGGGCTTACCGTCAGCAGGCCCATGGTGCGCAGATGCTCCACCGCCTTGGACACATTGGACTTAGCCAGCCCGCGGTAGCGGCAGATGTCGCTGGCAGTGCGGCAATCCGGGTTGTTGTGCAAAAACAGCAGGATGTCGATCTCCAGCTGGTTCAGCCCATGGCGGACCGCGGCGGATTCAAACTGGGATGTATAGAACTTTTTATAGTGCTGTACAAAGGCCAGTACCGGGATCAATTGGCTCACCTCACAGAGTGTTTGTTTTAGAACGGTTATAATTATAACTATTGTGGATGGAATTGTCAAGGGAAAATCGTGCAGGGCCCGTCCGGGGCGTCGGGGACGCCGCCCCCTACGAAATGCCGCACACGTCCTGTAGGGGCGGATGCTTGCATCCGCCCGCGGGTCGATGCGAGCATCGACCCCTACAAACACGTACCAAAAGGCCCCCGCCCCGGATAGGGGAGAGGGCCTTACCTATGGTTTGTTTACTGCTCGCGGAAGCGGGAGAGGAACTCGATGGTGCGGGGGTTCTGGGGATGCTCAAAGATGTCGGCGGGGGTGCCTTCCTCGCAAATGACACCGTCAGCCATGTAGACCACATGGCTGGAAACATCGCGGGCGAAAGCCATCTCGTGGGTGACGACGATCATGGTCAGGCCCTCCTTGGCCAGCTGACGCATGACACTCAGCACTTCACCCACCATTTGGGGGTCCAGGGCGGAGGTAGGCTCGTCAAACAGCAGCACTTCGGGCTGCATGGACAGCGCACGGGCAATGGCCACGCGCTGCTTCTGGCCGCCGGAAAGCTGGCGGGGCTTGGCGTTGACGTAGGGGGCCATGCCTACCTTTTCCAGGTTGCTCAGGGCCGTCTTGCGGGCGGTCTCCTTGTCCTGGTGCAGCACGTAGCGCAGGCCGGCGGTGCAGTTGTCCAGCACGGTCATGTTGTTGAAAAGGTTGAAGCTCTGGAACACCATGCCCACCTTGGCGCGGTAGGCGCAGGGGTCAGAGCCTTTGGCTGTGATGTCCTGCCCATGGAACAGCACGCTGCCGTGGGTGGGGGTCTCCAGCAGGTTGATGCAGCGCAGCAGCGTGGATTTTCCGCTGCCGGAGGCGCCGATCACGCAGGTAACATCGCCGTGGTTGACGGTAAAGTCAACATCGCGCAGCACCACGTGGGTGCCAAAGCTTTTGGAGAGGTGACGCACCTCAATGATGGGTTCAGACATGGGATGCCTCTCCTTTCATATCCAGATTCTGGGACTTGTGGTCCGGGTCCGGGGCGTTGTACATGCCGCTGGTGTAGGCCAGGGTATCGGTGGTGTTCAGGTCGTAGTTCTGGGGGCCGTCCAGGGCCTTCTCCCAGGCACGCAGCAGGTAGCTGGCCAGCAGCGTCATCGACAGGTAGATGATCATGACGATAACGGCGCTTTCAAAGTAGGTGTACAGTGCGCCGACCACGCTCTTGTGCACAAAGAACAGGTCGGTGATAGAGATGACCGACAGCACCGAGGTATCCTTGATGTTGATGATGAAGTTGTTGCCGATCTGGGGCACGATGTTGCGCAGGGCCTGGGGCAGGATAACATGCAGCATCGTCTGCCAGTGGTTCATGCCGATAGCCATAGCACCCTCGGTCTGGCCGGGGTCGATGGAGACGATGCCGCCGCGCACCGTTTCGGCCATATAAGCGCCGGTGTTGATGGATACGATGAAGAAACCGGCCGTCCACATGCCCATTTTAATGCCGAACACCTGCAGCAGGCCGTAGTAGATGAAAACGGCCTGCACGATCATGGGCGTGCCGCGGAACAGCTCAACATAGCAGCGCAGCACTACCCGCAGGATGCGCAGCAGCACCCGTTTCCAGGCGGGGTCGCGCTGTTTATCGATGGGGATCGTCTGCAAAGCGCCCACGGCGAAACCGATCAGGCAGCCAAAGAACGTGCCGACCAGTGCCAGCAGCAGGGTAGTGCCTGCGCCGCGCAGATACGAAAAACCGTATTTCTGCAACACATTAGCGCAGTTTGTCAAAAAGTCTTGCATGGGGATTCTCCTTTATTCTTCATGCACCGTAGGGGTCGAAAACCGCCGAAACCCCTGCCGTCAAAATAGCGGCAGGGGCAGGGGCGTGCAAAAAATTACTCGCTCAGGGGCTGTACGCTGATGGCTTCGTCCATCATGGTGTTGTAGTCGTCAGCGGTCATGGTTGCCAGCACTTCGTTGATGGCATCCTTCAGGGCGGTGTTGCCCTTCTTCATGGAAATACCGATGTTGATGTCCTCGTCGCTGACCTGGAAGTCGTTGTCGCCGCCGCCGAAGTCCAGCAGGGTGAAGTCAGGATAAGCAACCAGGGCAGCCTGGCCGGTGGGACGGTCGGTGACGACGATGTCGCAGGCGCCGCTGTTCAGGGCCACCAGCATGGAGGGGGCAGTTTCCTGGGCGGGCAGGATGTTGGCATCGGGAATCTGGGGCAGGCAGTTATCATACCAGATGGTGCCCAGCTGGCTGGTAGCGGTGGCACCGGCCAGATCGGCCACGCTGGCGGCGGAAGCATACTGGCTGTCCTTCTTGGTCAGGGTGATGATGGAAGCGTAGTAGTACGGGTCAGAGAAGTCGACCTGGGCAGCGCGCTCGGCGGTGATGGACTGACCGGCGATGACGCAGTCCACATCGCCGCTCATGACGGCGGGGATCAGGCTGTCCCAGTCCAGCTTGACGATCTGGACGTTCTGGCCCAGGGCGTCGGCAATCTTCTTGGCCATCATAACGTCGTAGCCGTAGGCGTAGTCGCTGGAGCCGCGGATGGCAACAGCGCCGTTGGAGTCATCGCTCTGGGTCCAGTTGTAGGGGGCGTAAGCGCACTCCATGGCAACGGTCAGGGTCGTGGGGTCACCGTCACCATCGGGGGCGTCGGTAGCAGCCTCAGCGGCGGCCTCGCCGGAAGCGGTAGAATCAGCGGTGCTCTCGGCCGCGGCAGAGCTGGCGGAAGATCCGCAGGCGGTAAAGCTGGCGGCCATGGCAGCCACCAGGCCCAGGGCCAAAGTCTTTTTCAGTTTCATGATGTTCTCCTTTATTTTCCTGTATAATTCCCTCTATGGGCGGGTCCGCCTTTCCCGGCAGGGGAGAGGCAGAACCACCTTACGCAAAAAGCCCCGGCTCCTTACGGAAAACCGGGACTTGAAGCCTTGGCTATAAGCATCCACGGCGCAGCGTGCTGCCGCGCCATTGCGGCCCATACTCATGCATAAATATTACATCACTATGCAGGCTTTGTCAATAGGTATTAAGCTCAGGCAGCAGCTTTTTCGCTGTTTTTCTCGCTCTTGCTGTAGCTCTTGACACTGTGCAGCACAATGTTCAGGCCCAGAACGATCAGCATCACAGCCAGGATCAGCTGCAGGCCGTTGGCGATGAACACAGCACCCCAGGTGGTCTCGCCAGCGGGGATGGTGGTGGAAGCAGCGGCAGAGATGGCCTTGACCATGGCGATCAGGCGCTGGACCAGCGCGGTGAAGGTGACGCACAGCATGATGACCAGCGGCGGGAACAGCATCTTGTTGTTGCGGCCGGTGACCTTCAGGAAGACGCACAGGGTAGCCAGGACCAGGGCGCTCAGCAGCTGGTTGGCGGAACCGAACAGCGGCCAGATGTTGGCATAGCCGATCTGGGTCAGCAGGAAGCCGAAGGCCAGGGTGATGATGGTGGAGAAGTAAACGTTGCAGAACAGCTTACGCCAGCCCTCAGCGTGCTCCATATCATCGGTGCTGAACAGCTCCTGGAAGCTCATTCGGCCGATACGGGCCACGGCATCCAGGCTGGTCAGGGCCAGGGCGGAAACGCACATCGTCATAAAGACGGTAGCGATGGAAACGGGCACGCCGAACATCTCAAAGAAGCCGGCAACACCGCGGCTGAAGATCTGGAACGGGGTACCGGCGGCCGGGGTGCCATCGGCAGCGGCAGCAGCACCGGCAACGCACAGGGCCAGGACAGCCAGCAGGCTTTCCAGCACCATGGCACCGTAACCGACCTTGAGCATGTCTTTCTCGTTCTCAACGGTCTTGGAGGAAGTACCGGAGGAAACCAGGCTGTGGAAACCGGAAACGGCGCCGCAGGCCACGGTAACAAACAGGATGGGGAACATGGTGCCCAGCTTCTCGTTGTTGAAACCGGTGAAGACGGGCAGGTTCATGGTGGGATGAGCGACCAGCAGGCCGACAACGGCACCAGCGATCATGCAGATGAACATGAAGGTAGTCATGTGGTCACGGGGCTGTTTCAGCAGCCACATGGGCAGGACCGCAGCGAAGAAGATGTAGATGAAGGTGATGTAGCTCCAGGCAGCCTTGCCCAGGATGATGGGGAAGTTCATGCCGACAACGAAGGACAGCACGATGAAGACGATGCTGATGACGGACTCTTTCCAGCCGGTGAAGTGGAACTTCTTCTGCAGCAGGCCGAAGACAACGGCGAACACCATGAACATGATGGAGACCATGCCGGCAGCGCCATTGGTGTTGGCGGCATCAGACAGGCTGGTCACACCATCGGTGGTGACGTAAGCGTTGAAGGTACCGGCGACCATGTCAGCAAAAGCAGCGATAACGATGCAGCAGAACAGCCAGCAGAACAGCAGGAACAGCTTACGGCCGGTCTTGCCGATGTACTTCTCGATCAGCAGGCCCATGGACTTACCGTCATTCTTGACGGAAGCGTACAGGGCGCCGAAGTCGGTAACAGCGCCGAAGAAGACGCCGCCGATGAGCACCCACAGCAGGACGGGCAGCCAGCCGAAAGCGGCAGCCTGGATAGCACCGGTAACAGGGCCGGCACCTGCGATGGAAGAGAACTGATGGCTGAAAACGGTCCAGCCATCGGTGGGCACGTAGTCCTTGCCATCCTCCAGCCGCACAGCCGGAGTTTTGGCGTTGGGGTCAACACCCCAGGTTTTAGCAAGCCAGCGGCCGTACCCGGCATACGCACATACCAGGACGACAGCTGCGATCAGAACAATCACAAGCGTATTCATTTGTATAATCTCCCTCATTTCTTACATATTTTTACAATCGCTTGTTCTATTACTTTAAACCGCTGTTCTTGGTTTGTCAACGGATTGTTCATATTTTGTCAACATGTTGGGTATATATCAAATCAGTCGAAAACTATTAGTAAATTTTCGTCACTTTTGACAATACAAAAATTCATTGACAAAGCGAGGCAGGGGTTATAGTATAAAGGAAAGCGTTTGCGCGGAAGTGAGGGCACCCCAAAGGCCCCCTTGTGTAAAGGGGGCTGTCACCGAAGGTGACTGGGGGATTGTCCCGCCTGCCAGGCAAGTCGGTCTACAATGGCAAGGTCACAATCCCTCCGTCTGCGCTTTGCGCAGACACCTCCCTTTACACAAGGGAGGCTTTCCACGCGCCGCCCACATAATTACATTATTATAAAAGGAGACTTCCCCATGAAACAATGGTTGAAAGATGCGGTATTCTACGAGATCTATCCCCAGAGTTTTTACGATACCAACGGGGACGGCATCGGAGATTTTCCCGGCATCATTGCCAAGCTGGATTACATCAAAGACTTAGGCTGCAATGCGCTGTGGATCAACCCCTGCTACGACTCTCCGTTTAAAGACGCCGGCTACGACGTGCGTGACTACAAAAAGATTGCGCCGCGCTATGGCACCAACGCGGACGCTGCCGCGCTGTTCAAGGCCACCCACGAGAAGGGCATCCGCGTGCTGTTTGACCTGGTGCCCGGCCACACCAGCGAGGAACACGCCTGGTTCAAGGCCAGCTGCCGGCCCGATCACAACGAATACTCCGACCGCTTCATCTGGACCGATTCCTGCTTTGCCTCCGGCGACGGCATGCCGTTCATCGGCGGCGAGACCCCGCGCAACGGTACCTACATTTTGAACTTCTTCAAGTGCCAGCCCGCGCTGAACTACGGCTACGGCAAGATCAACCAGCCCTGGCAGAAGCCCACCACCGACCCCGCCTGCCTGGCCACCGTCGAGGCGATGAAGGACGTCATGCGGTTCTGGCTGGACATGGGCTGTGATGGTTTCCGCGTGGATATGGCTTCCAGCCTTGTCAAAAACGACACCAAGCACAAAAAGTACACCTGTGCCATCTGGCGCGACATAGCCGCCATGCTGAGCAAGGAGTACCCCGAAGCCGCCCTGGTGGCTGAGTGGAACGGCCCGCGCATGTCGCTGAAAAACGGCTTTGATATGGACTTTTATCTGGAGTGGCAGGGCAACGGCTACAGCTGGCTGATGCGCAACTACGACGGTGCCACCGACTCCAACCCGCACAACATCGGCAAGGCCTACTTCTGCAAGGACTCCGGCACCGGCATCGATAAGTTTTTGGACGACTACCTGCCCAGCTACAAGGCCACCAAAAAGGACGGCCTGTGGTGCTTTATCACCTGCAACCACGATACCGTCCGCCCCTCGGCCGGTTTGACGGTGGACGAACTGCGGCTGGCCTACGCCACGCTGTTCACATTGCCCGGCGCGCCGTTCGTGTATTACGGCGATGAGATCGGCATGCGCTACCTGCCCCTGCCCACCAAGGAGGGCGGCTACTTCCGCACCGGCTCCCGCACGCCGATGCAGTGGGACGGCACCGCCAACCACGGCTTCTCCACCGCCGCAGCGGATGCGCTGTACCTGCCGGTGGATACCGCCGACGACGCCCCCACGGTCGAAGCCCAGCAGGCCGACCCCAACAGCCTGCTGCATGCCGTGAAAAGCCTGCTGGCCTTCCGCCATGCCCACCGTGATTTGGACTCCGACGCTTCGTTCAAGGTGCTGTACGCGCCCAAGGCCAAGGGCGACTACCGCCCGTTTGCCTGGCAGCGCGGCAAGCTGACCTGCGCCGTCAACCCCGCCGGGGCCGCCGCCGACCTGCCGCTGAAGCTGAAGGACGGCACCCGCGTGCTGTACGCCATCGGCGAAGCCGCCGTCAAGGACGGCGAGCTGCACCTGGGTGCCCAGAGCTTTGCCGTGCTGGGGTAAATCGAAATTTGACGAGTGATGAATATGAAAATCCGAGAAGTGAAAGAAAAAAACAATTCATGTCATTATTGCTATTATAAAGGAACAGGTGGACATAGACTTTGTCAATCTTGAAATTGCATGATAGGTGTAATCATCAACGATACACAGACCGTCACATTTGAGGAAGCGGCAGAAGTCGCATCAAAGAGAAAAGGAAGAAAAGTTAGGGCAATACCGCACAATTCTAAGTGCCGATGCGGCGAGCGAGAAGTACAAGCTGCTAAGCAAAAAGCGCAGATAATACTGGATGTATTATCGAGCATTTTTGCGACGCAGATTGTGCACCGCAGCCGCAGCAGCGGTGCTTAAGCTGTAAAGCGGGAATTGTGCGGTGTTGCCTTAGGCGAACAAGGCTCTCGTCAACTCTCTGCGTTCGTCTGCGTCCATCAGCCGGATGGCTTCAAGAATCTCCTTGCCGGAGATTTTTGTTGCCGCCGGCTTTTCGTTTTGCCGGGGTTGGGGTGCTGCCGGGGACATATTTGGGGAATAGAAGTTTGCCTCGATCTTCTCGGTCAGCTCCAGCCGGGGCTTGTCCTGTGTGTGGGCGTAGGTATCCATTAAAACGGCGGCAGTCGCATGGCCGATGTTACCCTGCACCGACTTGAGGTCGCCATCCGACTGCAAGAACTGGTAAGAACATAATAAAGGCAATTATTTGAAATTTTTGAAAAAGCGGGAATCATTTTGATGATGTGGAACGTTTTAATAGACAGGAAGGGGGTGAACCGTATCCAGACAGAATTATTGCTGCG
>ERZ1026874.500-NODE-500-length-24499-cov-23.726313_pt1 | contig 24499 bp, 22 predicted proteins | sample MGYA00380167_ERZ1026874 | MGnify/ENA primary metagenome ERZ1026874 (study PRJEB33269, sample SAMEA4719803) | human gut metagenome | biome: human-associated habitat; feature: organic feature; material: feces | place: Cameroon | collected 2013-10 ...
CAATTCAACATTGAACAACTCAACATCGGCAAAGCCGACAATTCAACATTCAACACTCAACATTGCCGTAGGCTTCAACTCTCAATCGCAGGCTTTAGCCGAGAATAACTCAACATTCAACATTCAACATTCAACACTCAACATTGCGCTTCGCGCTTCGCGCTTTACATTTGCGTCATGGCACCGCCAGCGGCGCCCGACACAATCAGTTCAATCACTCGCAGCACATAGAGTGCTACACGCTTCCATACAATCTTCATACTCGTAGTCTTTAGATACATTAATAAAAAAAGTTTCATTATTCACTATGCAGTTAATGGTTACGCTTCAAACTTATCGTTGCCACCCTCCGAGCCAGTGCCGTCAGGATTGCCCGTAGCTCCGCTGTTCTCGGTGTTGCTGTCCGAACCGCCAGGAGTGCCAGAAGGATTAGAAGGCTTGGTAGGCTTACCGCTGTTGTCACCACCATCCGTAGCAGGCTTCTTCTTCACAGCCTCGATGTCGATGGTCTTCTCGCCCTTCTTCTCTGCCTTGATAGCAGCGTTCTGCAGCGAGCGACTTGGCACAGGATTAAACGTTGCACGTGAAAGCAAGTTCTCGAAGTCCTCGCCCGGTGTGAAGATTATGTTCACCCCTGTGATGTCCTTTGCGCTAAACGCCTCACAGCTTTCCGCTCCCTCGCTGCTCAGCGACAGCCAGAAGTTGCCCAGTTCATCAAGCATCACCTTCTTGCCCTCCAGCAACTGCTCCACAAGACAAGAACACATATCGCTCAACACACCCTTCACCTGACCGCGTTTGTATCCGCCATGCTCCGCAATGTGACTGACAAAGTCGCGAAACGACATCACCTCCTTCACCTGCGCCTTGGCATACGCCTTGTCTGGCTTACTTGAGTCAATAGGATTGGCAAACATGTACACACTATAATTTATCATATATATACGCCCATCGCCGGTATGGGACTTCGTATTTACGCAAGCAGTCGTTGCGCCCGGCAGAAGTTAAACATTTATTTGTTTCTTGACTGCGATGCAAAGTTACTACTACAAACAAGCGAAAGCAAGTAAGAAAACACCTCTATAATTTCTTCTTTCTTTCACATTAAAAATCAAATAATTACCAACTTAAAAAGAAAGCATTATGGAAATCAATATCAAAGGAAATCCCGGTACAGGCAACACGTTTCAGGAGGTACATATAGGCACTGTGCAAAACTACAACCCCAATGCTACAACCGTCATCAACTATAATTATGGTGACAAGCCAAAGGCTATGTCCTCACCCGACAATAATATGACCGACGATGAGCGCGAACACCTCAAGTCGGAGATTATGACTTATGTGTCACGCATAAAACAGTATGTTGCCAACGAGTGGAAGAACCGCTATGAGACCACATGGCGTTCTGTACTCGATATTCCAGAGGTAAAGAGTATTGTGTTTAGTCCTGGTAAACAAAAGGACACGTTGTTCAATCGCAACCTTGTTGCCAATATAATATATATAATGTGTAATGCAGGTTTTTATACCGACACTAATGCCACCACCCTTACCATTGCTCTTGAAGGCAACAATGAGCACTCTGTGCGCGGACAACTTGCCAAGGAGCCTGCCGACAGATTACTGGTCAAACACGTAAAATCCTTGCTGCAATAGTTTCCGATTACGACATGTCAATAACAAAAACATATCTTTGCCATGGAAATAAACTTAAGTGTAAATGGAGACCCTGGTACTGGCAACAGTTTTAATGATACGAAAATACGCAAGGTAGACAACTACAATCCTAACGCCCGTGAAGTCAACAATTACTACACTCAATCCGAGAGCCGTCTTGGTGGATGGTTTCGACGGTTGAATGATGAAATCAACAACGACATACGGTTACAGAAGAAACTTGACGACATCAAGCGCTACCGCACCAAGTTGCCCCATACAATAGGCTTGGAGGCAAAACTCAAGGATGGAGGCTTCTCACAGTCGGCAATCGACAAGGCACGACGATTGAAGATGTATTTTGCCAAGAAGTCTACGCGCTTCCAGTATTATGAGTCAGCCCAGCTCATCGACGGATATCTGTTTGCCAAGCTATGCCAGCGTTTCGACACATACATATTGCCTAACATCGAAAGCCATCCGCTTTGCGATATCCGACAGATGGTATATGAAAAAGTGGTGCTGCCGATAATCGACGAGATCAATGCCAATGGCTCATACGATCGCCAGCTCTGCTATAACGAAGACGACATTTATGGCATGCTCTACTATCTCACGGGCAAATGCCACATCAATTGGAAAGATTACTAACAGTCATCAACGCATACAACAATGTACGTACCCGCATTCGACCCCTTTCACACCATCTTTCGCATGCTTTACATTCTGAAGCGTTTTGATGGCAACGAGACGATTGAGGTAGACCGCCTGCGCATCTACGACTTCTATCTGCTGTTTCCATATCTTGCTAACAAGATCAGCCTGAAGAGCGATGAGACGCAGTTGAAGGACTCGCGCAGGAAGTTCATCCCCAACAAGTTCACCCCATACAATTATATATCCAACAGCCGTCGCATCTTCGAGCGGTTGCGTCCCTACCAGATGATAGCCTTGAGCCATCTGGCAAGCTATGGACTCATCGATCCCGAAATGCTGCTCCAGCAGAAGGTGTCAGTAACAGATGCCGATAAAATGCAGCAGGTCATGTCACAGCTCGACGAAATGGCGCCAGAAGATGCCAATGTATTGTCGTGGCTCATGCTGTCCTTCCGCAATACACCACTTAACGGAGTAGACGGACTGAAATATCGCACCAAACTATTAGAATCAAAATACGATGGCTGCTAATCTCTTTGTCAATCGTCTGTATGTTCTCACCGAAGGCGGACTTGTAGCCTACGATGAGCAGTTTCATCATGGAGTCAACATCATCCGTGGCGAGAACAGTAGTGGCAAGTCCACAATCACCCACCTTCTTTTCTATGCCCTCGGTGGCGAATACACCAATTTCGTAGCCCAAGCCCGTAGCTGTTCGCGCGTAATGGTCGAGGTGGAAACAGATGGAGCCGTGCTCACCCTCTCACGCCCTATAGAGAAGGACGATGAGGGACGTGTCCTCCCAAAGCGCGGAATGACCGTCTACTGGGGAAGCATCGACCAAGCGCTTGCCTCCAACTGCGAGTCAAACTACTTCGGCTATAGCACAACGTCCAACAAGCGTAGCTTCTCCAACGAATTGTTCGAGGTTATGGGTATGCCTATAGTGCAGGGCGACAGCAACATAACTATGCACCAGCTGCTTCGTCTGCTGTATATCGACCAGGAGTCGCCTACCAGTTCGTTGTTCTACTACGAGCAGTTTGACAAGCAAACCACCCGTGAGGCAGTAGCCGACCTTCTGCTTGGCATATTCGACTCCGAGCTCTATACAGCCAAACTCAAGAAGAAAGAACTTGAGAGCGCCATCACCGAGATAAAGTCCGATATCCGTTCTGTAGAATCGTCACTCCCAAAAGACCAGCGTTCCAAGGAACATATAGAGTCGCTCATCAGGCAGAAGCAACTTGACATAGAGCAATTGGAAGAAGACATCCATCGCAAACGTCAAGGCGAGGAAGTCAGCAAGCGCCATAAGTCGGAAACAATGCAACAGATGCAGCTTGTCAAGACCCTTGCCCACGATTTGGACAAGGCAGAGCGTGACGAGGATATCTTGTCTCATGACATAGAGGACACAAAGATGTTCATAGACGAGCTTCAGCGTAAGCAGAAAGCCCTGCAGAATTCAGTCTCCACCCGTCAGATACTCGGCAACCTGCAGTTGGAGTATTGTCCCGAATGCCTCTCACCGTTGCCAAATGATGTGCCAGAAGGCACATGCCGCCTGTGCAAGTCGCCCATAAAGGACAAGTTGGGCATAACCCAGGCAAAGCGACTCATTGCCGAACTGTCGTTTCAGATCAAGGAGTCAGCGTCCATTCATGAGCAGGACATCAAGCGGCTCGACCAGCTCAAAGCCCAACGCCTCAGCCTTCGTCGCAAGCATCGCAGCGCCCGCAAGACGCTCGACCAGATGCTCGACAATGTGCGCAGCACAGCCGAAGAAGAAATTGAAGACCTTATATATAATAAGGGAAAGGCAAATGGCGAACTCCTGCAATTGTACGACATGATGGAGCGAGCCGAGTTTTACGAGCAACTCATAGAGCGCAAGGAGCAGCTCGAGTCCGACCTTTCGCATGAGGAGCGCTTGATACAAGCCAAGACAGCAGGCCAAGAGAGTCGTCGCGCCCAGGTGCTGTCGAAGATACAGGAGCACGGAGTCTATTTCTTGCAACACGACAAGGAACGTCAGCGTGATTTCGTCAATTCACGCCCCTCCGACTTCCACGTCGACTTTGCCAACAATCTCGTCTATCTTTCCGACAAGTACTCCAAGTACAGTGCCTCCTCAGCATTCTTCTTGAAGATAGTGGCTCGCTTCTCCCTCTTCTTCGCCTCCCTCGACATCCCCTGGATGCGCTATCCGCACTTCATCTTTGCCGACAATATGGAGGACAAGGGAATAGAGAAGGAGCGTGCCCAGCAATTCCAGCAGACCCTTATCGAACGCCTGAAGTCGTATCCTACAGACTCCTATCAGCTCATCTACACCACCTCCTACATCACCCCCGAGCTCGACCAGAGCGACTACGTAGTAGGTGACCATTACACCATGCGCAATAAGAGTCTGAAGAACGTATAAACATCCACAAGAAAATGATAACGTCTTCATCGCCCGATGAAGTCGGCTTCGTAGGCAAAGTAAGTTGTCTTCATCGCCCAATGATAACGTCTTCATTTTTCATGGATAAGTACTGAACACGAATAGCCATAAATTGCCCATAAATTACTCATAAATTTAATTCGTGGTAAAATTTGTGGATAATTCACGATAATTCGTGTTCAAAGACAATCAATTCATAATTGACCAATTCACAATCGCAGGCGTTAGCCGAGAATAACTCAACACTCAACATTCAAAACTCAACATTCAATATGATGCCTACAGATAAAAAAGAAATGCGCAAGCAGATGTTTGCTGAAATGGAAGAGAAACTGTTTAAGGACAGCAAACCCGAAGACAGTTCCTTTTACTATCACTCTTCCGAAGACCGTATAGTATTATCTCATGCCCTTTTCTGGGTAATGACACAAAACATAAAAGGCAAGATGGCAAAGCAGAAGTTCCTCTTGTTGCTCCGTCAATATCAGGAAGAGATGCTCGAAGCCTACCTCACTTTATCACCCGACTTCAACGACTTGCTTCACTATTGCAATGTCATTTACGATATGCTGCCCAATATCCTTATGAGTAGCCCATTTCGTAACGACAAAGATGCCCGCAGGTTGTCTGCAATAATGGTTGTAGCAGGAGGTTATGGTGGCGACATGCCCGAATCTCTTTGTAATGAACTGCTCGACGACATAGACTTCTATTATAATAAGGTTAAGTGTCGCAAGATAGAACGTATGCTGCCAGCATTGAGCAAGATGGTGATAGAAGAGCAAAACGACTTTGCAAAACAACATCCCGGCGTATTGTAAGACTTGCAAAAGTGCCTATACAAAGGGCTGTAACATAAATTGAGACTAACAACTAAAAACACTATGATGAATATAATTGCAGTTATTTGGGATTTTGACAAGACACTTGTTGATGGATATATGCAAGATCCTATATTTGAGGAATACCATGTTGATGCCTCGGAATTCTGGAAAGAAGTAAATGCCCTTCCAGAGAAATATATGAAAGAGCAAGGTGTCAAGGTGAATAGAGACCTCATATATCTTAATCAGTTTATCAATGATGCAAAGCCAGGAGGACGTTTTGATGGTTTGGACAACAATAAATTGTTAAGCTATGGTGAGAAACTTAAGTTTTATCCTGGTGTTCCGGAAATCTTCGAAAAGACAAAACATCTCTTGGATGACGATACGCTCTGTGGTGAGTATAATATTAAAGTAGAACATTATATTGTAAGTACTGGTTTTGCCCAAGTTATTAAAGGTTCGGCTCTCAAGGATTATGTCTCAGGGATATGGGGTTGTGAACTTATTGAGAATCGTGATGATGAGAACAATCCATATATAAGCGAAATAGCTTATACAATAGATAATACAAGTAAGACAAAGGCAATTTTTGAGATAAACAAAGGCGCTCATGACGACCATAAGGTTGATGTAAATGTGAAAATGAATTTAGACCAGCGAAGAGTTGACTTCAAGAATATGATTTACATAGCCGATGGTCCAAGTGATGTCCCTGCTTTTTCTGTTATAAAAGGACGTGGAGGAGCAACTTTTGCGATTTATCCTCATGGCAACATGTCTGCATTTAAGCAAGTCGAAAAACTTCGTCAAGATGACCGTATTGATATGTTTGCAGAGGCAGATTATAGAGATGACACTACTGCCAACATGTGGATATGTAATAAAATTCAAGAGTTTGCTGAAAGAATAAAAGAACAAGAAAAGTCAAAATTACAGAACACTAATGAATCACCAAAGCACCTTGTGTAGCTAAATAATTTATTTGATTACTTGAAGACAAAAAGACATAAGAATGTATAAAACAATTGAAATAAAAGACATTATAGGATCTTTCTGTGACTTAATGTCTTACCAGTTTATAGATATGAATGACGTGAGAAAGGTCATGAGGAAAGTTAATGAAGAAGATGACTTTATTACAACAGTTTTCACCCATAAGGCAATATGTCGTGTAAATGAGCTTTTAGGTATAGACGTTGATGACAACAGTAATTTGATATCGCCTGATGAGACTATTCGTAATGAGTTTATCAGAGAGTATTATCGTGTAGATTCCTCAACCCGCACCATTGTATCAGAAGTTATAAGAGAATATATAAAGAAATGAAAGGTTATAAAATCTTCCTTGATACTGTACATGGATATATTTCTGTACCAAATGTGTTTTGTGACAAGTTTGTAGATACTGCAAATTTCCAACGCTTGCGTAGAATAGAGCAGTTATCTTCCCGTTCGTTATATCCATGTGCTCGTCATGACCGTTTCGTTCATTCCATTGGTGTGTTTCATATTGGGGAAAGGCTGTTGGATACGATCAAGTGTGACGGTGTAGAATTGGATGAAAGTCTAAGGCAGTCATTTCTTATAGCATGTCTGCTTCACGATATTGGTCACTCTCCGTTTTCTCATACATTGGAGAGTTGTTTTGGCAGCACGTCCGATTTGTTTGATGTGTATAAGTCATATCTTGTAGCAAATGGTATAGAAGACCAACCACTCCAAGAACTTGATTTAACTCAAACGGATGTGAAACAACATGAGATTATGTCAGCTCTACTATGTGTTACTACATATAAGGATGCTATACAGTCATTAAAAGGCGACCCTGCATTGGTTGGAAGAATGATAATGGGTTTTCAATATATTGATGATTCAAAATCATTAGAAAACTGTTTTATATCCCTATTACATGGAGATGTTATTGATGCCGATAAACTTGACTATATCTGTAGGGACAAATGGTATTCTGGTTATCAGAACAATTCTGTTGATGTTGAGAGGATTATTAAGTCTGTAAAATTGTACAGGGATAAAGATGGGAAATATAGAATCGTTTATTTGAAAAATGCTTTGTATGACATACAGAGTATGATTGATAACAAGAATTTCCAAAATAATTGGGTATTCAAGCATCATCAGGTTATATATGAACAGAAAATTTTCAAGGATGCTGTTGAAGAACTAGTGAAGAGTTTAGGCAAAGAAGTAAAGAAGGAGCAGTTGTTTAATTATCGCTCTTTCTTTGAAAAAGTTCAAGTTTGTGATGGCGTTTCTGTTTATATGTTATCAGATGATGATATAATCCATCTGATGAAGAGTCACTATGAGAATATACCTCATTTTAATGAATGGCTTTCACGCTCGTATGAGTATGTTCCATTATGGAAAACATATTCAGAGCTTATTGCCATCTTGGGTAATGAATTGAGTGAGTATTTATTGAATGATGTTGGAGAGGTGTATGATAAGATTGAGGACTTTTTGCGCAACGAGTATAATGTGAAAGTGTTTACCCTTGATAGTACGCCATCAATGAAAAGTGTAAAACAAGGTCAAGTTTATTTAATGTATGGAGATGATTTGATTGTTGATTATACTGAATTAGGTATGCCCAAAGCAGATACTACATATAATAATAAAACATTCAAGTATGTTTTCATTGAAAGAACCTTGTTTGAAAAAGAAGGAATCAATCGAGAAAACATTGTTCTAAATATTGTGAATTTTTTGAAGGAAATCAAACATTCTAATTAGAAATACTATATATAGGCACTTGCAAAAGTGCCTATACAAAGGGTTATGCCCTAAATTGAGTACTAACTGTTGGAGTAAAATATTGATATGATGAGCAGTCAAAGAGGTTTTGAAGTAGTTACCGAACAGAATTTACCAAATAATGGTTGGTTTCTTAGGGTAAAAGTCACGGACAAGACTGTGACATTGCGAAACATTTATCAATCTTTAATTGATGCCAGTTGGATAAATCATTTCTTTCCTAAAGAAGATTGGATGACTGCTTCTGTAACTGCGAGGACTGTACCGACTATTCAAAGGATAGCATCGAATTTTGATAATGGGATTAATCCTGTTGTCAATCGTGATACTGGAGAAAAATTGGTTTCAGAAGTATCAAGAAGAACGTTGGTTGAAGATTATGGTTATTGGAACATGCCTATTGCCGAGTTGTTTAAACAGAAAATCGATGGTAATCCTGGTTTTGATTTTCATACAGTAACACCAGATGGAACACTATTAATGTTTGGAGAAGCTAAATATTTAGCAAATACAAACGCTTATAACTCCGCTCTCAATCAAATACTCAAGTTTATCGAAGATGAAAAGGACATGAAAGATTTATTTGAGATAAGAGATTTTATGCCGTCTCCAACCCCATTGGATAATGCTAATAATGGTATAAAAGGATATGTTGCGGCATTTTCCACAAACAAGTCTGATGATAAAGAGATCATTCCTAAAGTTACAGGACATAAGAATTATGCTCAACTTTCACAATATCACCAATTTATAGCAATTGCTGTTGACTTATGAAAATAAAAGATTTACAGAATAGAGATTTTGCGGAAGTCATGCTTGGAAAGACTCTTGCGAAAATATATAAATTAGGGCCTATTGATGCAACTGATTATGAGATATTGTCTTATATTTCTATCTTTCATCCCGATTTGATAGAGCAGCATATTGATGACATCATTCTGTATATGGGATTGTTTTATAAAAGTATAAATTCTCCGGAGTCATTGCAAGGGTGTGTACAGAAAATGTTCTTGGAATGTATTGCGGAACATTATGGAGAGAAATACACACCAGTTCAAACAAGTATTTTGAATAATAGTGAGGGCAAGAAAATATTTAGTTTCTCTGCACCTACCAGTACGGGCAAATCTCATGTTTTTTTCACTATTATTGAAAAATCAAAAAATGATGTTGTGGTTGTTGTTCCATCCAGAGCTTTAATCAATGAATATTATCTCAGGTTGTGTGAAGAAATACCAGATAAGTCCATTAACATCTTGACCTATGTTGACAAAATCAATATGGCGAAGTGCAGAAGGAATATCTTTGTTCTTACTCCAGAACGATGCAAGGATTTGTTCAGACAAAAAGAGCTATTTACTATCGATGTAATTCTTTTTGATGAAGCACAACTTACGGACGAAAAAGGAAGAAGAGGCTTGTATTTCGACGCAATCGTAAGACGTTGCAATAGAGAATTGCCAGATTCGAAAATCATCTTTGCGCATCCCTTTGTTTCTAATCCTGAAGCTCAAATCACCAAGAATGCTTTGCCAAAGGAACAATCAATCTCGCAAGTTTATGATCAAAGAAATGTAGGGCAGATATTTATGTGCGAGAGACCTGATGAAAGTTTTCGTTATTTTGGAAGTGAGGTTGCAACTTTTGGTAGCAGCCAACTTACTTGTGATTATGACCCGATAGAAGAATGTATTAAAGCAAAAGGTAGTGTCTTGTTCTATGTTTCTAAAAATTCAATTATCAGCAATGCTTATCTAAATGTATTCAGTAAGTATATTAATTTATGCCAAGAAATAACAGATGTTCCCGAACTTGCTGAAATTATCAAAGAACTAAGAGATTTTACTGGTGGAGAAACAATTGCTTACAAAAATTATTATTCGCAAATGCTTGACTTGTTGAAACGTGGTATTGTTATCCATCATGGTTCTCTTCCATTGAAAGCAAGAATGCTTGTTGAAAAGTTCACAAGGAAACACTTTTGTAGGATATGTTTTGCAACATCCACGCTTGAACAAGGTATCAATATGCCGTTTGATATAGTCTATATAGACCGATTGGAAAGCAGCAAGCATTTGGCTGTTAAAAATCTCATTGGACGTGCTGGACGTTCAAGCCAAGAGCGAAGAATTGACTATGGTATTGTTATTATAGCATCTTCAAAAGTGTCAAAGTTTAGAAATGCCTTAAAACACCCCAGCTGTCTGAATGAACAATCGCAGTTGGACGATAATGGGGAATTGAATGAGGATGATAATGATTTTAAGGATGCCATTCTTCACGACACATTCTCTGATCAATTTAATCTTACGCAGAACAAAATCGCAAAACTTTCAGATACAGCACTTAATGATATTATTAAATGTATACTTGATGTTTTTTTCAATAATATAGATGAAAAAGGCAATGTTCTTCTGTCCAAGAAAGACGGGAATGCACTCGTTGAAGCTTTTAGTCATTTATATTCGAATTATTTGGATCGTCCATTACTGCAAGGTGAGAAATCTATTATTACAACCGCTTTCTATATTATGATTTGGAAAATACAAGGACATACTTTTAGTACTATATGCCATTCTAGATATGCTTATGTAAGTAGAGAAAAAGAACGTGCCAAATTGGAAAAGCTTGGTCAGTCAACAGATCATTTATTAGCAAGATTTTCCCAAAAGTATGAAGAACTTCCAAATAATAAATTATTTAAGACTATTCCTTTATTCCCTAAAGAATTTAAAGCCAAGGATGTGGATTATGACATCATCACCTATGATACATATGATTATTTGGACAAACTGATCGGATTGTATCTCGTTGATATTTTCTATGCTGCATTTATCAAATACAATGAGCGCTGCCAAGATGAAAGAGCTGTAAAAATGGCTAATTTAATAAAATTCGGCACTTACAATCCGAAGTATATTTGGATGTTGAGATATGGAATGTCTTTTGAGGATATAGAAGTATTGGAAGATTACATAGAATCAATTGATGAGCAAGGTATAATCGTAAATCAAGCATTTGCAAATCTTCCTGAAAAAGCAAGAGACTGTATAAAAAGATTTGTAGATTAAGTATAAAAATGCAATAAGAACTCATGTCAAATCAATCAAACAACAACACCCGAATAGCGAAGAACACTTTTCTTCTTTACTTCCGCATGCTCTTTATGATGGTGGTGTCGCTGTACACGAGCCGAGTCATATTGAATACATTGGGAGTGGAAGACTTCTCAATAAGTGAGAACAATTAAAGCTTGCTTTCAAATTGCAATACGAAGAAAATGTGTGAAATATTTAATAAACAATTGAAATTTACTCAATATATAAGTGCTTGTAAAAGAGTCTATACATTGAGTACTAACGCCTATTTAAAAAACAAGATAAATGAAGGAAAATAAAAACTATATTGGTTATGTAAGGAAAGTCTTCTCTTATTTTGATGGATGTAAACAAGGAGAAGGATTGTTCTTGTACAGAACTCTTAATGCAGAACGTAAGAAATATACGGCTCAAGATTATAATAAGATTCTGTTTACTATTTATAATTTGGTAGATCAAGGCTATTTGACGTATAAGAATGGGGATTTTATAGTCCTTACACAAGATGGTTATGACTATATGCAAGGTGGAGAGATGCCATACAACAAAGTCAATTTCAACCATTTGGTAAAGCCGAGTGCTGATAGCCCGACCAGATTTGAGCAGTTATGGCAATTGATTGGCAGGGAAGATACGGCATTATTTTATGTATCAGGCCCCTGCTTCTATAATACCATCAAACCATTTCTCAAGAATCTGCATGGTAGCTATTCTGATTATATGGAAGAACTGAAAGCCAAGGAGCTTCCTACGTCAAGAATCAAATGGTATCGTAGTCTCTATACGCAGTTAAGTGATGAAGAATCTGAGTTGTTCTTAAGAGATTTGTCGTTAGCAGTAGAAGAAATCTACAATGATGCTGATAGTTCCCAAACCAATGAGGATTCTGATGATGAAGATATGGCATTGGCTTTGGAAGATGGTGTATTAGCTTCGGCAACAACTTCTGATACAGCAAAGGTTAGTCCAAAGAAAAAGGTCTTTATATTTTATAGTTGGGATGATGATGAACATAAGACATGGGTTCACAAGTTGGCTGAGGATTTATCGGCAACCTTTGAGGTTAAGATAGATGTTAAGCAACCTTTAGGAACTGAACTTAATCAGTTTATGGAGTCGTTGATTAATGTCACAGATAAGGTATTAATCATTGCAACGCCAGAATATAAGAGAAGAGCCGATGGACGTATCAAAGGTGTAGGGTATGAAACGACTTTAATAACCAATGATTTGATTTCTGATCAGAATAGAATCAAGTTTATAGCGATTATTAGAAAAGGTTGTAAGGAAGAATCTTATCCCTATTACTTAGGTAATCGCAAAGGATTGGATATGAGAGATGACTCTAAATATAAGGAGGCATTGAAAGAATTAGTAGATAATTTGGAGAAATATTAATTTAGCAACATAAAGTTTAGAAGAAAACTGATATGCCAAATCAAACATCGGAAAACAATAAACGAATAGCAAAGAATACGTTGCTATTATATGTGCGTATGCTCTTTATGATGCTTGTGTCCTTGTACACAAGTAGAGTTGTATTAAACACTCTTGGAGTTGTAGATTTTGGCATCTATAACGTTGTAGGAGGTGTTATAGCAATGTTGGGATTTCTAACTGGATCGCTGGGCGCTGCATCTTCACGTTATATTACTTATGACTTAGGTAAGGGTGATATGACGATTATGAAAAGAACATTCGGTAATATAAAGAGCATCCATTATATATTGGCTGGTGTAATATTGCTTATTGGCGAGACGGTTGGATTATGGTTTGTTGTCACAAAATTGCAGATTCCAACAGAACGTGCGACAGCAGCTTTATGGGTATATCAATTCTCCATACTATCATCAATGATGGCTGTAATCAGCGTACCATATAATGCTACAATTATAGCCAATGAGAAGATGTCTGCATTTGCATACATTTCTATTGTGGATGCTGTATTGAAGTTGTTGATAGTTTATTTGTTGGTGGTTGTTCCTTATGATAAATTGATAATTTATGCTGTATTGTTATTTGTTATACAGTTATTTGATCAAATTGTATATATTATCTATTGTTCTAAGCATTTTGATGAGACTCATTCACGATGCTGTTACGACAAGAAACTGTTTAAGGAAATATTTGCTTTTGCCGGGTGGACAATGAATGGTAACTTGGCGGTAATGGGTTATACTCAAGGCTTGAATATACTGTTGAACATGTTCTTTGGACCAGTAGTCAATGCAGCAAGAGGAATTGCCGTACAAGTTCAGGGCGTATGTCAGCAGTTTTGTGTAAACTTTCAAATGGCCCTTAATCCCCAACTTACAAAGAGTTATGCTAAGGGTGACCTACAGACAATGCATAGTCTGCTCATAAAGAGTTCTAAATTTTCATTTTATATATTGTATATTATTGCTGTACCTTTAATGTTTGAAGCAAACATGGTATTGAAACTATGGTTAGGCATAGTGCCAGAACATACCGTGAGTTTTTTAAGGCTCATTCTTGTCGTAGGATTACTGTATACATTGTCAAATCCTATGATAGTTTCTGTTCATGCAACTGGTAAACTTAAGAAATTCCAGATAATAGAAGGTACTATGCTTTTGATGATAGTACCAATAGCATATTTCTTATTGAAAGTATTCGGCATTGCACCAGAGTTTGTTTTCGTGGTGCACATCATAGTAGAAATATGTACACAATACGCCCGTGTAAGGATTGTATTACCTATGATACAAATGAAGTTGAGAACATATCTGCGCGAGGTTATATTACCGATCATTATGGTTGCTATTATTTCCCCTATATTACCTTATTTATTATATAAGAATATAGAGCAGAGCATTGCTTCTTTTTTTGCAATATGTAGTCTCTGTGTAGTATGTATTTCTGCTACAGTATTTTATGTTGGATGTAAAGAATCCGAAAAGAAATTTTTAATATCAAAAGTTCTTGGAATTTATAAAAATGTATTGGAAAGATTTAGTAAAAGATAATTGAATTAAAAATAAAAAGATTCTATGAATATGCCCAAAATAAGTATAATAGTCCCTGTATACAAAGCGGAGAAATACCTAAACCGTTGCGTTGACAGCATTCTTGTCCAGACATTCACTGATTGGGAACTGATTCTTGTTGATGATGGTTCACCAGATAGAAGTGGTGAGATATGTGATGAGTATGCTTTGAGAGATAGTCGTATTAAAGTATTTCATAAACAAAATGGTGGTCCGAGTTCTGCTCGTAATCTTGGCATAGAACATGCTCAAGGTAAATATATATGGTTTGTTGATTCTGATGATTGGATTGAACAAGGAGCATTGAGCCGTATATTTAATGTTATGGACAATAGTAGTGCAGATATTTGCTTCTTTTGTCTTAATCCTATATCTAACAGTGAAGTTCAAATTCCTTTCGATTTCAAATCTATTGTTGGTAATAATGTAGATGGTGTACATTATGTAGGAAAGCAAGAATGTGCCAAAGCATTTGTTGAAATAGAAATGAGTGGTGGAATGGGGTGGACATGGAATAAATGGTTTAAGAAATCTATAATAGATGAGAATCATATAAGATTCGACACTCGTTTTGCTATTCAAGAGGATCATTTGTTTACACTCTCATATTTATTGCATATCAATCATGTAATTATAACAAATTATGCTCCATACAACTATGTAATTGCTGAGGGGTCGTTAGTTTCGAGACCTCAAACATTTTTTATAATAAAGGAACTAAATATAGCGATGTACGAAAGTAGACGTGAACTTTGTTCTACGTATGATATTATAGATTCTGGATATATAAAATGGTTTAAAACTGATTTTGCGAATAGAATAGTAGCAAATCTCAGCCAACTTAAGAGAACAAATCTTACAAATAAAGAGCGTATCCATGAGTTCAAAGAAGTGAACTCTTTTTTAGGAAAAAATTCTGTAGACTTGGAAGGAAAATGTAGGCTTTATAAATTGTTAAGATGGCTTCCTGTAAGATTATTAATAAAGATAATGTGAGGTATTATATGTCTAATAACAAAATATACATGTTTATTTACATAGCAATATTGAGCATACTTGCTGTATCCGCATTTTTATGTTTTTCGCAAGAAGGAAGGGGAATTAATGGCATACATGTATATCTATTGCCATTATTATGTCTATTTTGTTTCTTGCTTTTTAAGAATATAAGAAGACATTTAAATGCGGTGTCGGTTATGACTATTAGTATTGTATGTGCAATAAGATATGGTATTTATCCTTTAACGATATCATTAGAGAATTCTGTTGGATCATCTTATGTAATAATATCTCAAGATTCTATAAATTTGATGTTATATGAGATGATTTTGCTTTTGTTTGTTCTTAATATATACTCAAATAGGTTATTATCACTTGATGGTAAAAAATCTATATTAGTGGCAGATAGTAAGCTGTCTAACATCAACAAGTTCCTATTGCTATCTACAATTCCAATAGTATTAGTATTTCCTTCTTTACTTGGAATTTTTAGTTTTTTAGGAATAGCTAAATCATCTGTAACTACTCAGCACCCCCTATGGGCATGAGTAATCGTCTTACTGTTGTACTACAGCAAGAATTGCATTGAATTTCGAATTTCCGTTCTTCATAGCAGTTTCAGCGATGGAGTGCAGCTTGGCAAAATCATCGGCACCGCTGTCTGTTCGGAAGCAACCACTGACTTTCTGTTTTATCTTGATTTTCCTAACTCCCCGCTCACTGGCATTGTTATCGTATGGCACACTTGGATTGGAGAGAAAGGTGAACAGGTAGTCTTTGACCTTAAGGATACCTCTCTTGAATTTCTCAAACTCGTTATCTAAATGCGTGAGGCTTTCACCCAAGAGGTTCTTCATCTTAGTCTTCAGTACCTTTATCTTTCTAGAGGTAATGTTGCCCTCTCTTCTGAGATTTATAGAGTGTTCTATCAGTTGGATGAATCTCCGTGACCAGTTCTGGTTTGAATCCAATTCGTTCAGATACTCTGCATTCCTAAGGAGATGAGCCAGACAGACCTGATGATCCTTAACATTCATCTTGAAGTAGCTCTGGTGTCTGTCTGTCACAAGTGTCGAATAGGGAAGTCCCTTTGGAAACTTGGAATCTATGGCCTTCTGACCTCGCGATTCTGACTGGAACACGTATGTAAGCAGGTCGTTCTGGAATATCCAGTTCCAATGCAGATGCTTTCCTACCGCAGCACCTGTTTCATCGGCTCCTACGACAGACGCTGTTTCCAGCCTCTTGCGTATTTCCTCGTATGCACTATCTGCCTTGCCGCTATTCTCTTTGAGTATGTTCTGCACTGTTCCCTCACTTATATTCTGGCCGGACAGGTCGGATATAAGTTCTGCAATTCTTTTGAACGGAATACACTGCACTACATTAAGGTATGTCACCAGTGCACGGAGGTTGTCACCATACTTGATACGACAGTTGGGAGCTTCGCAGTTGTTTACGCAACCGCATTCACAGACCTTCTCGTAATACTGTTCCTCACAGGTCTCTACGACCACCTTGATATCAACAATCTGTGTCTTACGGATCTTCTGGCATGGTATATCAATCAAGAGCCGACCACAGCATTTACAATAGACTGGTTCGTGCTTTACAATTACGTCTGGTTCTGCAACAGTCTGTAGTGTGTGCCCCTTGTGGCCAGGCTGTCCACCGCTCGGCTTTCCGCTTGGCTTGCGAAGAGACTTTGTCCTGCGCTGCTCACGAGAAGCGATACTTTCTTGGGATGGAGGGATACTACTGTTGCTGCTGTTTTTCTCGGGCTTCCCTGGTGTACTTGACGTATCGTCAGCAGCTTCCTCGAGTTCCTTGATGCGCTCTTTAGCAACGGCAAGTTCTGTCTTTAGATTATGTATCTCTACGTCCTTCTGGTTAATGACACGGTTGAGGCGTCCGATCTCCTCTGTCTTCTCGGAGTCGGACTTCTCAAGCTTGCGCAGACGCTGGTTTATCTGGCGCAAAACAATATCTATGTCAGTACAGTCGTTTGCCATTGTTTTTGGTGCAAAGATAAGCATTTTTATCCACATGGCAAAATCACGATTTACATCCCTTAACGCAGACTTTTGACTTGTGGAAAATGCAAAAACGTATCTCCTGCCAGATAAATTGTTGAAGGACGATAATAGCCAAAGGAGACTTGCTGGCAGCATCACCGAAAAAGAACTCGCAAAATGAGCTGTTTTAAACAACCTACGTCCTCACCGACTCAATCATTAAAGAGTTTGTAATGATGATGAAAATAAGCAAAATCAAGTTTATGCTTTATTAACGAGAAGTTTTCTATAGGGTGCTGAGTAGTTACAATCATCTTCACCAGTCTCAGGTGTTGTTGCAGTGACTTTCAATGTTGGTTTATATATTGGATACATCTTTTTGTTGACAAAATGTAGTCGAAACGGAAAGGGTGGACTTTTAAACTTAATTGTTGCATTAATTATAGCTGTTTTTTTTATATTCTTTATTGCTATAGGTGAATCCAGTGTTTCACGTTGGTCTTTTTTATGGATTGGTGTTCCGACATTGATAATATTAACTAATACATTTCCACATTACAAAAAAACAATTTTATCATTTTCTTTCACATCTCTTCCTATAGCTATTATTGCAGGTTCGTTTGTTAAGTTCGCGGTATCAGATTTCTCTGTATCTTCGTTCTTCTCAAATTTTGTTAATAGTGATGAGTTAAGTGAATATTTTGGTGGCTTAAATGGGTTGACCTTCGCCATGCAGAATGTTGCACAAGATGAAAGGGCACAGACATTATACAGTACATTAACTGATTTGTTTTGTAGTACTCCTTTATTATCTTCATTTTTTGATTTTGAACGATATTCCACCCAAAGTATTTATTTGGACATTCTAAATAGAAAGGACCTTATTTGTCCGTTATTGGGACAAAGTTATTCGCACTTTGGGTTTTGGGGTGCTCCTATATTCTCCATATTGATGATGTTGATGGCAATAGAATTTGAGAGAATCACACAAAAAACGGTAAATGTTTATTTAAAGTATGCCGGTTTGTCATTATGTATTACTTTCTCGTTGTTTATGTGCTTGAATACCATTATCATTATGTCTAATGCTTGGGTTCTTATAATATTCATGTTAGTTCAATTATATAATAAAAGATAAAATGTTGTCAATTATAGTACCGACATACAATGTAAAATTGTATGTTGAAGAATGTGTTGATTCTTTATTGAATCAAAAATATGTTGATTGTGAGATTATTATAGTAGATGATGGGTCTACAGATGGATCAAGCGAAGTGTGTGACAAACTTAAATTAAAGGATTCTCGTATAATAGTAGTTCATCAAAAGAATGGAGGCTTGTCGGCAGCTCGCAATACTGGATTAAAATATGCTAAAGGAGAATATATAGGCTTTATAGATTCTGATGATATTGTTTCACCTTCAATGTTTTCAGATATGATAAACACATTGGAAAAGAATAAAGCTGATATTGCGGTTTGTAATTTTGAAGTTTTTAATAAAGAAAATCACTATAAAAGTTTACGATATAAGGATGAAGTAATAGATTATAGTTGTGAAAATCAAGTTAAATTTTATGGAGCAGCTTTAGACTCATCATGCAATCATGTGTATAGGGCTGAAGTTATTAGGAAACATGGGTTAATTTTCGAACCTAAAAGTAAAGTAGCCCAAGAAGATTATTGGTTTTTATTAAGGCTTTTCACTCATATTTCTCGCATTGTAACAGTTAGTTCTTGTTTTTACAAATATAGAGAAAGAGGTTCCTCAATAACAAAGTCGCATTCTGATGGTGATATAACAAAGCGGTGTATAGATTTTCTTGCTTTATCAAAAGCTTATATATCTCAAAATACGGACAGAGAATATAATGACTTCTTTAACTATGCGTATATAAATATGTTTATGGCTTCTATAAACAATGCTTCAGATACAAGGCCATCAACGATAAGAACTATAATAAAGAGCTACTTTAAAGAACCACAATTCTCTGATGCTATATCGAAGGATAGCCTTAGCAAAGTATTGTGTGGTTCCGGTTTAAAACACAAGTACGACATGATGTGCTTTAGTTTGTTAAGAAAAAAAATGATAATAATATATTCATTATTAGAGTCATTAAGATTGAAGAAATTAAGATCAAATTACAGAACTAATTTATATTTTGAGTAAAAATGATACGAGTATTGCATATTGTACCAAGATTGGATCTTACAGGAGTTGCTAAGTTTATTCTTAATCATTGGAATAGAATGAATAAGTCAGAGTTCGTTTTTGATTTTGTAAATCACGGAGGCCCAGAAAATTTTCATTCTGATTTAATTAATGAAGGATGTAAAATATTTAATTTACCTTTTCCTCATGAGGTTGGAAATCTCGTCTACTATAGAATGTTAAGAGATATAATACGTAAAGGTAAATATGATATCATTCATATTCATACAGGACATTATACAGGTTTTACTGCATTAATGTGTAGTATTTATTCTCCAAAGAGTAAGGTGATATGTCATGCCCATACGACAAAATGTATGAATCCTTCACATGAAAAACTTATGCCTTTATTTCGTTTAATGGCAAGAATTTTTGCAGACAAGCTATTTGCGTGTGGACACGAGGCTGGGGTCTTTTGCTTTGGGAAAAAAGCCAGATTCCAAGAAATACATAATGCTGTTGATTTGAACGTATTTAAGCAGCAACCAACACAAGATGTTATGGCTTTAAAGTCTTCTTTGAATATACCTGATGGCTCAAAAATTATAGGTCATATAGGGGCTTTTTCCCACCCCAAAAATCATTTTTACTTGCTTAAGATAATAGAAGAATATATAAAACATAACAAATCCGCCATTTTTGTGTTGTTAGGTGTGGGACCTGATTTTGACGCTGTAGTATCTATGGCTGAAGAAATGGGTATTAGCAACAATATACGTTTCGTTGGTTCACAAAAAAATGTCCCACTTTATTTGTCGATGTTTGACACTTTTGTTTTACCGTCAATACATGAAGGTCTTCCAGTTGTCTCGGCAGAGGCTCAGGCTTTAGGATTGAATACAGTTTTTAGTGACACTATAGATCATACATGTGACATGGGTTTGGGCATTATGAAATTTGTTTCAATTGATGACAATTCTATTGGACAATGGTGTAAAGCAATAGATAATAATGTAAGAAAACCTACAGAAGAAGAAATTCATATAGCTTTTGAAAAGAAAAGATATGATATAGAATCAAGTGTTGCTTATTTATGTCAAACCTATAAGAATCTCCTAACAAAATGAAACGTATATCAGTTATTATGGGTATATATAATTGTGCTCCCACTCTTCAAGAGGCATTAGATTCTCTTTATGCTCAAACCTATCAAGATTTCAAAATCATTCTTTGTGACGATGGCTCAAAGGATGATACACTAAAGATTGCTGAGGAGAATGCTCGTCAGCATGAGAATGTGATAGTAATTAAGAACGAGCGGAATATGGGGCTGAATTATACTCTTAATCATTGTCTGAAATATGCAGACACCGAATATGTTGCACGTATGGATGGTGACGATTTGAGTGTACCTACACGTTTTGAGAAAGAAATAAAGTTTCTTGATGAACATCCAGAATATGCAGTTGTTAGTGCTCCAATGATTTATTTTGATGAGAATGGCGATTTTAGATGGGGCAAAGGTAATGGAGAAATTAAGGCAAAGGACTTTGTTCATGGAACACCTATTTGCCATGCTCCTTGTATGGCTCGAACAAAGGTTTTTAAAGAAGTTGGAGGCTATTCTGTTGATGATCGTCTGCTTAGAGTAGAAGACTATCATTTGTGGTTTAAGATATTTGCTGCAGGACATAAACTGTACATGCTTGATGAATGTCTATACAAAATGCGCGATGATAGAAATGCTGTTGCTCGTCGGAATTGGTTGACTCGTCGTAATGAGGCTTATGTAAAACATATTGGATATAAGATGATTGGTTTGCCATGGTGGTATCAGATTTATGCAATAGTGCCCATATTAAAGTATTATGCGCCAAAAAGCTTATATAAATTAATACATAGGAGATAATAGATATGAATTATTTACAGAAAATAACAAATTGGTATTTCTCCAAAGGTGCTTTGCCTTATTGGGGAGTTTTGTTCTTCGATTGTTTGATAGTGCTTTTTTCTGGATATGTGGGTAATTATCTGGAAATAGGAGGACTTGAATTTGCTCAAAATTTTTGGAATATCACATTGGGTAATATAGTGTCCGTAGTGTTGTTTGTAGTAGCATTTCGTTTCTTCCATACATATACAGGTATACTACGCTATTCTTCTCTTATAGATTTGGAGCGAGTTGGAGTGGCTTCATTCTTAGGTTCTTTACTCTCTCTCTTGGTAGGTTTTATTGTGAATCATTTTGAAACATCTGTCATTTTGATGAACTCGTTGTTTGGTTGTATTATTATGTTTGGATGTGCTTCATTGTTTATGTGGATAGAGCGAATGATTGTACGTGCACTTTTTGACACTTATAAAACAGATAATGCAATTCCCGTAGCAATTTATGGAACAAAGGCTGGTGGTATAAGTATTGCCAACAGTATTTCCTCTGTGAAGAACAAAACGTATTTGCTCCAGGCTTTTATTAGTGATGGTAATGAGATGAGAAACTCCTACTTGATGGGAAAGCGTGTTTTTATAAATGGAAAAGGTATTGCTATCAAGATGAAGGAGATGAAGGTGAGAGTATTGCTTGTATCGCCTCTTAAATCAGAATTGTTCCGTAATAACACTGAGATGGTGGATGAGTTTGTGCAAGCTGGTATTAAAATTATGATGATGCCTGCTGCATTGGAATGGGATGGCAAAAGTGATATGACCTACCAACATTTGCATGAGGTAGAGATAGAGGACTTGCTTCCACGAGATAAAATAGAGGTTGATATGGATGCGATAGGTGCTATGTTAAAAGGTAAACGAGTTCTCATAACAGGTGCCGCAGGTTCAATTGGGTCGGAAATGGTTCGTCAGGTTGCTATCTATAAACCTGCCGAAATGATACTGATAGATCAGGCAGAGACTCCTATGCACGATATTCGACTGATGATGTTGCGTCAGTTTGCAGATGTGAAGAATGAAACTATAGTGGCAAGTATAACAGATAAAGACCATATGGAAATGATATTCTCTGAGCATCGACCTGAATATGTTTTTCATGCTGCTGCCTACAAACATGTACCAATGATGGAGGACAATCCTATGCAGGCTGTACGCAATAATATTGGTGGAACCCGTGTTATTGCTGATCTTTCCGTAAAATATAATACAAAGAAGTTTGTTATGATATCAACCGACAAGGCTGTTAATCCTACTAACGTAATGGGATGTTCTAAGCGAATATGTGAGATTTATTGCCAGTCGCTGAATAAAGCTATTATTGAAGGTAAGATAAATGGTGTCACACAATTTGTTACAACACGTTTTGGAAATGTTCTCGGTTCAAATGGTTCTGTTATACCACTTTTCAAGGAGCAGATTAAGAAAGGTGGACCACTTACAGTAACACATCCTGATATTATCCGTTTTTTTATGCTTATACCAGAGGCTTGTAGGTTAGTGCTTGAAGCTGGAACTATGGGTAAAGGTGGAGAGATATTTGTCTTTGATATGGGCAAACCTGTGAAGATTGTTGACTTGGCTAAACGTATGATTTCACTGTCTGGAGCCAAGAATATAGAAATAAAGTTTACATGTCTACGTGAAGGAGAAAAACTTTACGAAGAGGTGCTTAATAACGCTGAAAATATTAAACCAACGCACCATTCTAAAATTATGATAGCTAAGGTACGTGAATACGACTATGAAGAGGCTAAGAGAAATGAAGATGAACTAATGGAAATATCGTATACACATGACGATATGAAGATTGTAAAGAAGATGAAGGAAATAGTTCCTGAATATAAATCGAAAGTCTCAAAATATGAAATCTTAGATAGATAATAATATGCAAAAAAAGAAAATAGCTTTTGTCGTTGCGATTCCCGGTTCAGCAGAGTCCTTTTTAGTAAACCATTTAGAACATCTTACTAAAACGTATGATGTGTCTTTGATTGCTAATTTCCCAGAGAATTATGACGCTTCGTTTTTTAAAGGAATGAAGATAGACTTCATCAATGCACCTATAGAACGAAAAATCAGCATTAAGAACGATTTGAAGGCTCTTGCTGCTCTATACAAAATATTCAAGAAGAACAAGTTCGACTCTGTTCATTCGGTTACCCCCAAAGCAGGTCTTCTTACAGCAATAGCTGCTTGGTTGGCAGGAGTAAAGGAGCGTATACATATCTATACAGGACAGGTGTGGGCTACTCGCAAGGGCGCAATGCGCACTATGCTGAAAATGATGGACAAAATGATTGCTATTCTTGACAACCATATTCTTGTGGATGGAGAGGGACAACGCCAATATCTCATAACACAAGGAATTGTGAAAGCCAAGAATAGTAGTGTTGTGGCTCATGGTTCTATCTGTGGAGTGAAATTAGAGAAATTCATTATCTCGGATAGTGTGCGCAAGAACGAACGCGACAAGTTTGGCTTTAAGGATGATGATGTTGTATTCGTATTTCTTGGCAGATTGAATCACGACAAGGGTATTGGCGAGCTATACGATGCCTTTAACAGGCTTGTTCCTGAATGTCCTAAAGCAAAACTGTTGCTTTATGGCGATGATGAAGAAGGGTATGACAAGTTGGTGCCGAACTATGCCAATATAAAGAAAGGTGAAAACTATTTCTATCCAGGAAGTACCAATACGCCTTATGATGCTTTGCAAGGTGGTGATGTGTTTGTGTTGCCTACATGGCGTGAAGGTTTTGGCATGAGTGTTATAGAGGCGCAAGTTTTAGGCCTTCCTGTAATTACTTCGGACGCTTATGGTGTGTGCGACGCAAGTGTACCAAATGAAACAGGTCTCAGATGCAGAGTGAATGATGCTATAGGATTATACACTTGCATGAAAGAGTATTATC
>ERZ1026874.501-NODE-501-length-24456-cov-30.178394_pt1 | contig 24456 bp, 9 predicted proteins | sample MGYA00380167_ERZ1026874 | MGnify/ENA primary metagenome ERZ1026874 (study PRJEB33269, sample SAMEA4719803) | human gut metagenome | biome: human-associated habitat; feature: organic feature; material: feces | place: Cameroon | collected 2013-10 ...
CAAAGGTAACACTTTTTTCTGAAAGAGCACATTTTTTTATGGTTTAATTTACATCCAAAGTAAAAAAATACAAAAAACTGCCTGATTCATCAGTCAACAGACAGACTTAACGGTGGATCAGAAACAGAGAAAACGAGCATATTTTGTAGCAAAAAGGAACAGAACAGTAGGATTTTTTATCTAAAATATGTTAAATAAAATGCAGCTATTGAATATTTTCCAAGGTTTAAGAGATTATAACAGGAAAAATATGTACCTTTGCACCCGCTAACCGGGTTCTGTCTAGAATAGGTTGATATATAAAAGCATTTGCAATTACAATGAAGAAGGATAACTACACTCAGTATGCAGATAAAGGTTCTTGCGTTGGACTTATCTCCAGCGCCCTCCCCGAAGTTAAAAACAAGATTCTTGCGGCTAGCTCAGATACAGGGGTGTCCACCCATTGTATACCTGCGGAAACAAAATCTATCGCAAAAAATCCTAACGAACAACAGAACTGGTATGCACTCCGAACTACCTACGGAAGAGAGAAGAAAGCCTACGACTACCTCGTAGCAAAAGGCGTTTCTGCTTTCTACCCTACCATCCAGGTGATGAAAGAAATAAGAGGACAACGGAAGGTTGTAACGGAATCCCGACTGCCCAACATCTTTTTTGCTTTCGGTACCGAAGAGGAAATCAAAAGTTATGTGTATGATAATGTGAATCTGCCATATCTCCGCTTCTATTACCGACACATGCATGAAGGGGCAAGGATTACGAAATCTCCTCTGATTGTTCCCCAGAAACAGATTGAGGGTTTAAAGATTATCTGTGAATCAGAAGCTGATGATATCCTCTATGTGCCAGAAGAGGTTCAGAAGTTTAAGGAGGGGCAGATGGTTCGGGTAATAAATGGTAAGTTTAAGGGACTGACAGGAAGAGTGGCACGGTATCAGGGGCAGCAGCGCGTTGCCATCATCGTCGACGGCGGCTTTACCATGGCTACTGCTTATCTACCAACAGCTTTTCTGGAATATATATAGTATAACAAAAACTGAAATTAGTAAAAGGTAAAAGTGCGAAACAAAACTGTTATAATCATTTTTTTGATATACGTAACGATGAATGTATCTGCCCAGGTGAAAACCACAGACAGTACGTTCATAAATAACTTGCGCCCTATTGTCTTTGTCGTGAACAAAATTGACATCAGCGAAAATGACAAGGACTGGATTAACAATTATCTGATTCCCAAACTGGAAGCACTTGGAGACAGGGGCATCATCCTTGGGCGTGCTACGGCGTCACCAGAAGGTCCTACTCCCAACAACGTGCGACTTGCCCGGAGCCGAAAGGCTTCCATGGATGCCTTGCTAGGCAGATACGGTATCAACACCAAGCGCATCAGATATGATGTGGTGCCAGAAGATTATCCGCTCCTCCTCTCGCTGATGCAGATGGAGCACGACAAGTACCTGCCTATAGTAAAGACCATCATCAGAAAACATGATGGAAAAGGTGACCGGCTGAAGGCGGAACTGAAACGGCTGGAAGGAGGAAAAATCTGGAACCATCTGCTCAAGAAATATTTCCCGCAGTTGCGTGCCGTCAGAATCATGCCGATAGACGAACGGCTCGTAGATACCAACCGGTTGCCCGAGGCAAAACCTATCCACACGGACTTGCCGTTTCCTAAGCCCAACATCTATGTGGAAATGCCGCTACCGGAACCGGCTGAAAGCAGCAAGAAACGCCGTGAGTTGCTGAGCATCAAGACCAATCTGCTCTACGACTTTGCCTATATGCCGGGCTACGACCGCTTCTGCCCTATCCCCAACGTAGCTCTTGAGTATTATCCGCTGTCCGGACACTTCACATACGGTGCCAGTTTCGAGGGACCCTGGTGGCGAAACTACAAAGAGCATAAATATTTCCAGTTGCGCAACTACCAGTTGCATACCCGATATTACCTGCAAAGCGGTGAAACGGGTTTCAGGGGTTTCTTCGTAAGTGCTTACGCGCACGCGTTCCTATATAATATATGCTTCGACGAAAAACGGGGATGGGAAGGTGAAGGATGGGGAGCCGGACTGGGACTGGGTTGGGCGATACCGCTAGACCGCTCCAAACACTGGCGACTCGACATCGGTCTGCAGGCAGGATTTCTCAATACCCGCTACGCCCCATACCAGTGGCTCTGCCCTGTGGATGGAGATAAAGACAAACAGGTATATTATTACAAATGGTATGGAGATGCCAAGGATTTCAAAAAGCGACAGTATCGCTATACTTGGTTAGGACCAACCCGACTGGAGGTGAGTTTGAGTTACGATATCCTCTACCGAAAAAGTAAAAGAAAGTAAATAATGAATCAGTTTCAGCAGTTAACATATCTTCTCAAGGATTCTGTAAGCCACAGAGTTTACAGAACGGTTACTGCTATCTTCTTCATTTCATCAGTTCTGCTGCTTGCAGGCTGCGAACGTGAGCCGAATCTCTATCTGCATCAGGGCGGTAAGGAAACAACAATGGATCTGCCGAAGATAGACCTGGAGCTGAAAGTGCTCTGGGATTATGAATTCAAATATGATGTGGTATACGACTGGGAGGCGGAATGGAAATACGGATGGGATGATGAGGACAACAAACTCTTCGGAAAAATCGGATATACCGAACCATCTGTTTTCGAGATAAGAAGATACTTCACACAGGATGTGCAATATGGTGCGCACGAAGCACCCTATAAGAACCTGATCCAGTCAAAACAGCTGACAGCCAATTACGACTTCGGTTTCTGGGATATCCTGGCGTGGAACGACATCCAGACTGCGGATGGTATTCAAAGCGTCCGCATAGATGAATCTTCCACTTACGAATATGTAACGGCAAATACGGGACAGACGATGTTTCCCTCAAAATACAATGCTTCCCAATTCAGCAACTCCTTCTATCAACCGGAAGAACTGTTTGCGGGATATGAGAAGGGTATTGAAATCAACCGTAACCTTGACGGATTTGTATTTGATGAGAATCGCAACTGCTGGGTAAGGAAACTGGAAATGCAGATTCAGCCTGTTACCTATATTTATCTTACGCAGATTATCCTCCACAACAACCGTCAGCATACCCGCATCGTAACGGGTATTGATGGTAGCGGAAACCTGAGTGGCATGGCGCGCAGTGTGAATCTGAATACCGGTGTTACCGGAAGGGATGCCATCACGGTAAACTATAATATGAGGATGAAGTTTGACCAGCAAATGAAGGATGGAGAGAAGGTGGATATCATTGGAGGCAGGGTCTTGACCTTCGGTATGCCGAAGTTGAATCCCAGCCGTTTAGATAACCATTCTTATATGGAATCTTTAGCAAAAGTAAGAGATGCCGACCTTAACAACCGGCATTACTTGGATGTAAAAATGCAGTTTTATAATGGCAAGGACTCCACATTGGTCTTTGATGTAACCGACCAGGTTCGTCGACTGTACAAAGGTGGCGTCATCACAATTGATTTAGACATGACGAAAGTCCCTGTTCCTGTTCGTCCCGGCGGCTCCGGTTTTGATGCCGTAGTCAAGGATTTCGAAGAGAAACAATGGGAGTTTGATATGTAAATGATGATTATTAACAAAAAAAATATAATAAACAAAAAAAAGAGAATTAAGAATTAGTATTTAACATTATCAATTTACAAACTTATATGTATATGAAAAAATATGTTTTTCTCGCAGTTTCTGCATTAGCTCTTGCAAGCTGCTCTAGTGATGACTTCGTCGGAACAGAAGGCGGAAATGTTGAGAATGGTGCCAATAAGGCTATTAACTTTGGTGGTGAGACGGGTAAGATTACTCGTGCAAATAGTGAAGGCGAAGCTGCTGCCACCCTTCTTGGCAACAACTTTGTTGTTGTTGGTTTCAAAGGCAACGAAACTGCAGCAGCCAATACCAATTTGGTATTCGACCACTACAATGTTAACTATGCTACTGGCACAGCTAACACAACAGCATCCAACACAAAAGGCTGGGAGTATGTAGGTCAAAAACAAGAAGTAAATGGTGCAAATAAAAATCTTGCTGCAGATGCGACAAAGGTTCAGACCATTAAGTATTGGGATAACTCTTGCACTTCTTATGATTTCCTTGCTTTCTCTATGGGAAAAGGACATACAGGTGAAGGTGGTACTAAAGAATACGCAACTCCAACTGCAGTAAAAAAAGATAAATTGAGTTCTGAAGCATATACTCTTACAGGAGATGTTAATACCCTTGGTGAGTGCTACATCTCAGATATGGCTACTGTAGTAAAAGGCGATAAAGGCTATAAAAACAATGCTGTTAACATGCAATTCCGCCATGCAAGCAGCAAAGTACGCATTGCTCTTTATGAAATAGTTCCTGGCTATGTTATCAGCGATGTTAAATTCCATTCTGATACTTATAGTTCTGGCAATTACACTGAAGGCGAAGCAGAAGGTGCCCTCTTTGGAACTTTCAACAACAAAGGAACTATGACTGTATATTTCCCAACAACAGGTACAGCTAACAAAACGAATCCAGATTACAACAAGGCTCACGTTAATTTTACTGCTGATCAAGTAGATGGTACTGTAAATGTACAGAAATTTGGCAAAGTAAATTACGGAAACCAAGTTGAGGATGCTATTGCCGAAGGTAATACATACCTTAGCCAAAGCGCAGCCAAGCCATCTTATTGTGGCACTGGAACATCATATTATCAGTCTGTACTTCCAGCAGAAAACGCTAGCCAACCAGCTAACCTTCGAATTGACTACAAGTTGACAGCAACAGATGGTTCTGGCGAGGAGATCAACGTAAAGAATGCAACAGTAACCGTTCCTGCTAAATATACAGCATGGAAACATGGTTATGCATATACCTATATCTTTAAGATTTCAGAAAACACCAACGGAACAACAGGTAAACCAGGATCTGATGACACAGGTTTAACTGCAATCAGCTTCGACGCAGTTGTTCTTGATGATGAAGTAACAGGAAAGCAGGAGACAATCACTACTGTTTCTGATCCTTCTATTACAACTTATGGATTTAAGGCTGGTAAGGTAACAACTGGCAAGGATGAGTATGAAACAGGAACTGATATCTATGCTACTGCATTTGTTCCAGCATATACAGAAGAAAATGTCAAACATGATGCAACAACTGCTGCACCTCAGGCATTGTACACTGTAACTATCGAACCAGGAGCAGCCCAGACTATTAATGAGACTAGCATTGCCAATGCACTTACTAAGCAACCGGATCAAACAAACGGTAACACATGGACAATTACCGATGCAAACAATAAGAAGATGACAATCACAAAGGTAACAACAGGAACTGAGAATGTTACATCTGTTCCAACCGAAGATGGTCGTAACCTTGAAGTTAACGCCCTCAAGTGGACAGGTACAACAAATATCTACGCTGTTGAATATACTTACGGAGATAACAACGCCAAGAAGGCATACAAGATTGTTATCGTTAAGTAACAAAATACTTTTTGCCCCCAAACCCTGGGAGCAAAACAATACTATTAAGGCCGGACGGGGTTGAATGTTCCCTGCCCGGCTCCTATGATAAAAAGCAAGAAGAAAATGAAATTATATCGCATCCTGATCATACCATTCATGGCTCTATGTCTTTTTTCCTGCGCTGGATCTGGGCAGGAAGAACCGGATGTGCCTACTCAACCGGAAGAACCGAAGGGAGTAAGTATCTCTTTCGGAGGAAATAGCGGAACATGGCAAGATGCACCTACTACCCGTGCTAATAAAGAAACAGGACTGGAAACTATTTCCAAAACCTTCAAAGTATGGGGATATAAAACCACAGGAGGAAATTACACCAGCGGATTCGACCAGTCCCAAAACGTAATGGATGGATATACCGTCAACTGGACACAACAAACCGCCAATACAACCTCCAGCAATACTGCCGATTGGGAATACGTGGGTATCGCTAATCAAACTATCAAATACTGGGACTATTCCGCTACCAGCTATCGCTTCTTCGCCTATAGCATCCCGACAGCAGCCGGTAAAAGTTCAGTCCCATCTTTCCAGGAACCTACATCGATAGAAGGTTCCACAGCAAAATATGCATCCTTCTCTATCCCATTCACTTACAATAAGGATGCCACCGCAGTTACCACCCCATATATCTCAGACCTCTGGCTGTCAGACAACCAGAACTTCGAAAACTGGAAATACGGGGCATGCGTAAAACTCACCTTTGCTCCTATTATCACAAAGGTAAGATTCAGATTCAATTATCTGAAAGATACCAAAATCTCTATCACCGATATTGTTTTCAAAAATATAAACGATGAACATTCACCTACAAAGGGAAATATCATCGCCAGCTACCCTATTACAGGAACAGGAACCAAAGCTTCCTATAAATGGGAAACTACAGAAACAGGAACTGAGCCCATCAAATTCACCATTCCTTACGAGGAAGATGCAGATTTGAATCATCAGGCTACAGAAAGAAAGAAATGGTATTACGTTCCACCATTGGGAGACAGTGACACACCGCAGGGCGCTTACATCATCAGCGCCACCATAGACGGAAAGAAATCTACAGCCACCATTCCGGCAGAATATATGCAATGGAAGGCAGGCTACCAATATACATACATCTTTAAAATAACAGTAGCAGGACCCAACATTGCCTTCACCAATATGCAGGTGGAGAAATGGGTGGAAACTCCTATTAAAAATAATGGCGGTACCGAAGACTGGTAACGCCCCACATGACTCATTATGAAGAATAAAAAACTGATGATACCCCTCTTTGCCTTCCTCGCAAGTCTCACTGCCTGCGAAAGCAACGACCTGCCTATCCAGCACGCCGACAGTTACCGATATATCACCTTTGCTGCACGGACACAAAAGATGACGACACGTGCGGATGACAGATATGAAAGCTATGATCCGGTTCAGCGAATGCACCCACTCAACATGGGCGTCTTCGGCTATTACAACTTTGCCACTCATAGCTTTGAAACCACTGGTACAGAGACAGGAGGCAAAAACCACGCCATCTTCGACAATATCCAGGTAGATTACAGTACATCGACCAAGACCTGGAGCCCAAAGGAAGAAAAGCGATGGGATGCTTACCCAGACAGCAACTTCGACTTCTTCGGATATATGCCGCATTCTACTGAAGCAACCCTCAGTAAGCCATCGGCAACGGAAAGCACCTATCTCCTGACGATTCCTTTCTCCATGCCAACCATAAATGGCACCCCATCCCCTATCCTTGCTCAGAAAGATTTAAGAAAGGCGCCAATCATCTGCGCCAAACCAGAGCATAAGGGAAGTACAACGGCAGGAGGTTCGGATGCAACCTTTGGACGAGTAGTTACTTTCCTCTTCGACCAGACGTTGACGGGCTATAACCTCAACTTCCAACTGGACCAGAAGATGAATGCCATCCGCTACTTCCGCATCAAGGGAGTCAAGATTTACGGCAAAGGTCTGGCAACGGGAGGCTACGTAAGCCGCAGCTATACCTGGAGTAACAATGAATGGACGGCAAAAGCCATCCAATGGAGCAAACTGAACAAGGTAATTATAACGGAAGAAAACGCCATCAAGCTGGCAAAGGATAAAAATTCAGAAACCCCATTTACTCCGGTAGCCAACGAATCTATGGATATTGACGACAGTAAGTATCATCGTTGGGGCACCACCTTCTATGCCATCGCCGATGCCTCTTTCGTACCCACCATTGCCGTCACCTACGATGTAATCCTGAAGGATGAAAAGGGAGAAACGGTTACCCGTAAGGACGTAACCTCTACCATCATCCTGGGAAATAAATATTTCGAAACACTCAATCCTGCCCAAACGGCAGCGATTTACAACATCAATATACTCATCCAGCCAAGATACCTCTATGTACTGGCTGACCAGGATGCCTATACGGGGCATCTTCTGATACAGTAATAACAGAATACCCTCATGATCTATACCACGAAGAAACATAAGAACAAAGAAAAAAAGAATCGCTTATAAATGAAGACTCATGAAAAAGCAACAAGATAACAATACACAAAACAAAAAAATCAGAATACTTCTTGGCATTCTGACCCTATGGCTCATGTGTGGACAAACCTTATGGGCTCAGACAACAAACAAATACTATTCCATAGGTATCTGTGCCAATAGCTATGCAGGGGGTGATGGAAGCAAGACCAATCCATACGAGATTGCTACGGCAGAACAGCTCGCCAAACTGGCAAGTGATGTGAACAACGGAAACACACCGCAGGCTTTCCTTGGCAAATACTTTAAGCTTACTGCCGATATCGACCTGAGTGGCGGTATCTGGATGCCAATCGGTAAATACTATAACTACGGCAATGGCAACAACCGTTTGTTTTTCGGAAAGTTTGATGGCAATGGTCATGTCATCAAAAATATGCATATACAATGGGAAGATGTCGATGCCAGGAAAGCCAAGAGTGTATGGGGACTTTTCTCAACACTCCAAGGTGAAAGCAGCACTAACCTTACTACCGTAACAAACCTCATCATTGAGAAGGCTAGGGTAGAAAAGAAGTCAGGCTTCTCACCTGATGGTCCCAGTTATAACGTGGGTGTAGTAGCTGGTGAGATATACGGCAATACAGAACTCAGCAACATCATTATCCGTGGCTCTGAAATTACGGATAACGACGAAACATACGAGATAAACAGGGAAACAAAGATTGGCGGTATAGCAGGAAATGTACAGACCGACAGTAAGAATGAAACTTTCAGAATCTTCAACATAGCAGCTGATACACAGATAAATATGCTGAAGAATACAAGCGTGCATAACGATAAGTTCCACATAGCCCAAGGTTTCGGTCGCTTCAGCTATGACATGAATGGAGGCGGTAATATCATAGAGCCTACCAACATCTATCTCTTTGGCAATGGGCTTAACATCGAAAATACAAGTACCAAGATCAACAAAGGTGGCATCACTGCCAATTGTCAAAACGAAGGTAATGCCACTAAATATGCTTCTACATGGTATTACACCCAGTACGTAGATGGTGGAAAGAACCTGGGAATCCAGAAGAAAGTTGATGAGTTTGCAACAACATTTGCAAGCCAGAACAACCAGTATATATCAACCAACAACTTTCAAGACAAGCTCAACTGGAGCTATACTTCTGGTACAGGCTTTAACTTCGGTTCAACAAAACTGACAGTGAAGCGTGGCTATAATACTATCATCACAGCAGAAACTATTGAAGGTAATGCAGGAAACGAGAAATATTTCTGGTATACATCTACAGACAAGAAGAATTGGACTCTACAGAACGAGAACAATCCATATAACAATTTCAGCATCTCGCTCACAGACTTCGACCAGTATGTTTATGCAGTATTGAAAGATGGCAGTTCGCAATCGGGAGTGGCAAAGATTGAAGCAAGAAAAGTGAATGCTGTGATGAAGCACAAAGAGAATACAATCTACATTGACATAAATAATAATATTTGGGACAACAACGATAATCTTGATATCAAATATTCGTGGGTAAAGAATGATGATGTAGAAGTAAGCACAGAGCCTACTTTCGACAAGTCATCTCTTGGCTCTACCGACAAGCTGAGCTGTCATGTGATAGTAACAACCAAAGACGGAGTTGAGCTATTAAACAAATGGTTGGTTTATACCAAGAGCGTGGTATATCTATGCCCTGCTGGCGCTACTGGAACAACAGCTGAAGGAAAGACTATATCATACAATGCCGGAAACGACAGTAATGACGGTCAATCTCCAGAGACTGCAGTAAGGACATGGAAGGGCGCATATTCCAAGTTGGAAAAGCAAGGATCATGGGACGACAACACCATCGTGCTGATGGGAACGAGTGACGAGAATGTCACCAATAATACAGATAACGGCTTTAGTTCTACAGGTTATTCATCAGAAGACGCAATTGATAAGTGGAATGAAGCTAAAGCGAAATCGCCATTATTCAAGAATGCGACTATCAGAGGTAGTTGGGGAGATGTAGACTATGCTGGCGAAATAAGAATAAAAGGTGGAAACTTGTGGAATACAGGCTTAACAATCTTTGGAGATACTCGCTTCCAGTATATTACGTTTAGGCGTGCAAACGAAAATTACGACGTCTTGTATTGCAATTACAACAACCTGGAAATGGGCGAAGGCATACAGATGAAAAACTATGATCAGAAATTTGAAGGTGACGGTACTCTTGATGGAGCAACATCTACATCATTCGAAATATTTGGCGGTACACTAAACGATGCCCGTTTTCGTCCACTTTATAAAGATGACAATCTAAAGAAAATGGAAGATTCATATCCACACGGACGTGAAGGTTTCAAGATTAAAATCAAGTCAGGTCATTACTCTACAATCTGTGTAGGCGATCGACAAATAAATGGTCACATGAATGGCATTATGGGCAGTCCAAATATGCCTATAAAGTGTACCATAGATATAGATATAGACAGAGAGTACAATGATACTCATAAATCAGAAAATGGTAATATGACTCCTACTCTTGATGTTGCCGTAATTCTTGCAGGCAACCATGAGGGTGCTATGGTTGGTGATGTAGACATCGTGATTAAGAGTGGAAAGATAGGTCGCGTTGTTAATGGTACTCTCGGTAACAGACGTGAAGTAGATGGATATGATAATGGATATAATAATGTTCCTTTCAACACATTCATGGGACGTGCCAACATTCTTATAGACCCAGCACTGTCAGAAAATAACCAAAACGATATAAATAGCAGAGTTGAGATAACAGAGATATATGGTGGTAGCACCGGTCGTGCTTTTGAAGCTAATGAACTCATTGAAAATCCATTCTATGGACAAAGTACAATAACCATAAAGGGTGGAACATTCTTAATTCCTTCAACATGTAACCGAGATATGATTTTCAGTGGCATCTATGGAGCTGGAGCTGGTGGTATGAATGGTGTAGGAGACGATACACACAAAACACCAGATACCAGAATACCATATTGGGAAGACAGTAGCAAAAAGTCTGTAATGAAATTTGGCAACTATGATGCTGCCATAGCTAATCTTTGCATATTTAATTGCTACAACTCTGACACACATACTTATACAGAAATAGATCCAAAACAAACGAGTACTAAAATCGTTATAGAGGGAGGCATATTCGGTTCTGCAGAAAAACCCATTGATGGTATATATGCTGGCGGTAGCGGATATATGAGTTCTGACCTTTGGACTACAAATGGAATACCAAGTAAGGATGGTGGAAACATATACGGAAAAGCAGGAGAAACCGTAGCATCACTTACCATCAATGGTGGAGAATTCTATTGCAAAAACGGCATCTTCGCTGGTGGACGTGGAACTGATTATTTCTATTCTTTAGACCAAAAGGGTGGTAATGCTGATGATTATACAGAACTCGGCAAAATATACGGCAACGTAGAACTGACCATCAATGGCGGTATCTTCCATTGCCCTGTATTCGGTGGTGGATATGGTGTGGCTGATGCCAAACGGTTCAACTCCTCAGACATCAACACCCTCGAAAACATGGCACGCCTCTATGGAAAGTCAACACTCAAGATTAATGGTGGTACCTTCTTTAAGAATATCTATGGCGGTGGTGACATGGCTGTAGTAGAGCAAGGCACCAACATAGCCATCAGCGACAATGCCGACATCAGAGGGGATGTGTTTGCCGGCGGTAATGGAAGAAAGAAACGATTGGACAACGAAAACAACATCACTGACGATACCAAGCATCCAGAACTCGTAGGAAAGGTACTTGGCGGCACCAACCTCAACTTCTACGGCACCTCTGCACAGGCACCATCCATCTATGGCGACATCTATGGCGGTGGAAACAGAGCACAGGTAGAGGGAGATACACATATTAATATATATGCAGCCAACTTCGCAGGAGAAATCTATGGCGGAGGAAAGGGCTTGATTACGAACGACAACGGCAATCTCCTCTATACCTATGCCGACGTAAAGGGTAATACCTTTGTGAAACTGGCTCAAGACCAGGGCGCACAGACAGAAGGAGAAGACGGAAAGAAGCAGGACAACTTCTCCATCAATGTGATCTGGGACAAGAAATGGAACGGAACAGACTGGACCAAATGGAATGACAACAAGAGCGAGTTCTTCAATAACGGTCAGTTCGTCTGCCCTCATAATATCTATGGTGGCGGTAACCAAGCCTGCAAAGTAACAGGAAAGGCTACCCTTACCATCCTGAAAGGTATGACCCCATTCGGACTCCTGAAAACAGCAGAATGGAAGAAAGCATACGACGACAGCGACCATCCTCACTTCGCTGTATTCGGCGGTGGCTATGGTATCAATACAACCGTGGACAGCACCGACGTTACCGTGAACGTGAATGGCGACTACGGAATCTACAATACTGAGATAGAGGATATTGCTGTCTTCGACAACTCAAAGGGTATTCCTAACTTCACCATCCTGAGTGCTCTGGGCGGTGGATATGCTGGAAAAGTTAACAAGAGTACAAAGGTAACCATTGATGGCAAGACCTTCCTGCACCGTGTATATGGCGGTGGCTTCGGTGACCCATTCTCTACAGAGAATAACGAAACGGGTCAGATTGGCGGCAACACCGAGGTATATATCCAGGGAGCCAACATCTACGGTGACGTATTTGGTGGCGGTGCCGGTGTAGCACCTAAGGATAACAACGGCACTTACACCTACTTTACCGATGTAGCAAAGGTATTAGGAACCACCAAGGTAGAGATATCGGGTGACGCCAAAATATATGGCAATGTATATGGTGGCGGTGACATCGCCAACATCAAATCATACATCACCCTGACAGGAGCAGACAAGGAAGCCTATTACAACACGAAGCCAAAGAGCGAATCAAAGCTCGACCAGACAACAGGCAAGTTCCTTAGCTATGAGGCAAAGGACTATGCCACCTTCGTCAATATCACCGGTGGCGACATCTTCGGAGAAGTCTTTGGCGGAGGAAAGGGTCTCAAGAAAGCTGAAGCTCTTGAATATTATAAGGTGGGAAGAATCAACGGCAACACTCTGGTACACGTGGTGAACACGAATGCCACCTCCCTTGCCGACACCGACAGCCAGGGCAACATCGTGCCATTCATCTGGAGTAATATCTATGGCGGATGTGCCTTCGGTACCGTAAATGGAAGTACCCTGGTACATATCGAGGGCGGCAAACTGGGCCACAACATTTACGGTGGTGGATACGGAAATATCGAGATAGACCTCACCGGCAATGAAACCGAAGAGGAAGAGGAGGAAATTACCCGTAACACAGTACTGGGAAAAGTGGATAAAAACAAGGAGGGAACCTACGCCAACATCCTGGGTAACACCAAGGTACAGATAGACGGCGGAACCTGGATATGGAACCGCAAGGCAGACATCAACGGCAACATCACCACCTGGCTGGCAGTTCAAAATAACGAAAAGATCTGCGAGAACATTGATGAGTTCAAGGAGATAACCGCTGCCATCCTGAAAGCCAAGACTGCCAATGAGATTACCAACGAAAAGGCAAAGGCTGCCATCAATCGCATCATCAGTGATGAGAATACCCAACAGTTCTATGCATTTACCAAGGGAACGATGAACTCCGGTTCCTTCAAGCGAGACCATAATATCTATGGCGGTGGAAACCGTGCCTGCTATGTGGGATTCGGACAGGACGGAAACTCTACCATTGGCAACGGTACTTCTGACAGCAACGGTCTGAGTGAGGTAATTATCAACCACTCTCCTCTTGCCGACGTCATCACCAAGGATGGCAACCAGATCAGCGTGTTCGATGAAACCTCGCTTGCCGGCTTATGCTGGTATATCAGCAGCAAGAACACAAACGACCCGGAATTCTCCATATTCGGAGCCGGCTTCGGTGCCAACACCAAGGTGGTAAAGACCGAAGTATGTGTGCAGCCTGGTAACAAGATGGATGACGATGGCGTCATCACCGTCAACGGCATCAAATACCGCTATCTCAACCAGAATGCAGACCTCAAGACATACGTTGACTTCGAGAAGCAGATATACAATGACTTCCTGAAGGTTTCAAAGGATGACAAGAAGCTCTATTTCGGTAGTGTGACGGGCAGCAATCCGGGTGATGCCGACTTCGACCCAATGACCTTCAAGCGCTATCATGCCAGCCGCTGGGCCTGGACCCTCGGTTTGCCAGGCTTCAGCTTCCAGGCTATCCACGGCGGTGGCTTCTCAGGTTATGTTACCGGTGAAACCTATGTAGAAACCGACTGTCAGCCTTTCTGCGAGAACATCTTTGGTGCCGGTGTTGGTGCCATGCCTATCGGTAACATCACTGCAAACCAGGGAGAAAGCTATGACTTCGGAAAGGTAGGTTCCCTGTCGAGAGTATTCATCAAATCAGGCTATGTAGCACAGAATGTATATGGCGGTGGTGCCGGTATCGAATCAATCTATGACAAGAACAAGAATACATGGATTGACTTCCCGAATATGGCACGCGTCCCTAAAACGGAAGTTTACGTCTATGGCAGAAACATCAAATATAGGTACAACCTCGGCTTGATAGCCCGTACCATGATATTGGGCAGCGTATATGGCGGTGGCGATGTTGCCAACGTGGGAAATGAGAAAGCAAAGGAAGCACCGGATGTCTTTAACTTCGAACACCACCAGGTACCAGCCAGATACACTTCGCTCGTCAACATCCGTGGCGGCGTCGTTTTCTCTCAGGTTTTTGCAGGAGGTAGAGGACGCCTAAAGTCTGAATGCAACGACTATAAGAAACTGGGTGGCATCTACGGCAATACCAGTCTGGTCATCGACCGTCCAAACATCACCTATCCATACTTCGACGAAAAAACGAAAGAGTATATCAAGCCATGGAGCGACAATGCCATGAAGCATCCAGACAATGACAAGAACAAGGATATCATGCCAGCATTCCTGGAGAGAATCTACGGCGGATGCGAAAACGGTACGGTATATGGCAATACCTTCATGAGCATCTCCGACGGACAGATAGGCCATGGTATCTATGGCGGCGGTTGGGGTAACTGCGACACCCTGACCGTGAACGGAACCGACACCCTGACCGTGACTTCGGCAGACGTAACCGGCAATACCAATATCATGATCAATGGTGGACAGGCTCTGCTCTCCTCTTACTGGAATCCGGAAACCCGTTCATGGCGACCAGCCAGCATCATTGACGGTATCATCTACTCTCCACAGTACAACCACCAGGCATTGAAGTTCAAGATTAACCACAACATCTATGCCGGTGGCAACGAAGCCTGCGAAGTGGGCAACAATACCAACATCTTGATTGTCAAGGGTCTCCTGAATGACAACACCGAGGTGAAGCCGGGACAGGACAAGAAGAAAATGAAATTCTACCAGACAAACGAATGGAAAGAGATATATAATAAGGTGGGATCTCCTCACTTCAGTATCTTCGGTGGCGGCTTTGGTGAAAAGACCTATGTCAAGGGCAATACCAACATCACCATCGACATGCAGGGCAGAGATGCCAACAACCACCAGGACATTGAGCTGAAACCAGGCAAGGAACATGAACACTTCTACAGCGACTTCTCGTATATGGACATCGTGGGCGGTGGCTATTCGGGTACCGTAGAAGGCAGTACCAATATATCGGGAGCCGGTGGCGTATTCTGCCGCCGTGTGTTTGGTGGCGGTTTCTACAGTTCTGTCAAGGAAACAAATGTCACCATCAAGGCTATCGACTGCCGTGACATCTTCGGTGGCGGTTTCATGGGAGACGTAAAGGAAGCTACCCATGTCATCATCGGATCAGACAACAGTACAACGGGCAGTACAACGGGTGGTCCATCAGGCACCTCCAAGTTCAACAATTCCGACATCCATATCCATGGCAATGTTTATGGCGGCAACGACGTTTCGGGCTATGTGAACATAACTGCAGAGGAAAACGGATTCAGAGACAATGGCGGTGAAGGAAGCAACATCAAGATTCTGGGTGGACACATCTATCAGAATGTATATGGAGCCGGAAACGGTAACTACCTGTATGCACTCGACAAGAACCAAAACCAGAAGGTGACGGTGAACGAGTATTACCCTATGAACCCGGAGGATCCAAACTCAGAGACCGTTCCTCTGGTATATACCGTACCGATGAGAGAATCCATGCCTTCCTACAAGGAGGCAAGCGATGCGGCTAAGATTGTGAACATCAATTCATGGCGACCACTCACCAACAAGGTGAACATCGAAATCAAGGGTAACTCTACATCTGAAAAGGTGAATATCGCCGGTGACGTTTATGGAGGAGGAAACTCTGCCACCGTACTGAAGGTGAAGGACAAGGATAACAAGGCTGTAGAAAAGGTAGGAAACATCAATATCAACATTGGCAGTCATGTGAACATCGGACGTGTCTTCATGGGTTGCAACGGAGATGAACTCTTCGCCAAATCAGAGGACAATGACTTCATGAACAAGTTCCAGAAACTCAATGGAAACGTGGAGGACTATACACAGGAACTGAACCTTGCCGATACCATCGACTGGTTCAATCCTTCGAACAAGAATATCGGTACCCTCTATCTCCCTACCAAGCTGGAAGACCGACCAACCGTATATCCTCACCTCATCGACCTGTATTTCCAGCCAGTGGAAACAGATATCCAGGGAGAACTGCGATGGAACGGAACCCAGACGGGTGAAGGACTGGAAGACTGTACCATCAAGACTTTCTGCTGCGGAGGAAACCGTGGCAACATGAACATCTATCCAAATACAAGGGGCAATGTAATCAATTATATCTTCCCGGAGGGACTCACCATCACCGACAAGATTGTGGGTGGCTGCAACAATGCCAACTACAACTATAAAGGACTGGTGAACCATGAGGGTGGCTATCTACTGGGACGTGCCTACTCTACCGATCCTTTCATCCAACTCACCATCAAGAACAAGTTCCAGCCAGAGGAGAAGAACGATGCCTATGTGGGAGGAAACGTATTCGGCGGCTGCTACAAGACGGGAACCGTGAGAGGCGACGTTACCATCGATCTCCGGAGCGACATGCTTGCCGGTAAGGATAAGAAGAAACTGGAAAATTCGAACGATTCTCTGGCTACCAAACCGGAATACTCCAGCTTCAACATCTATGGTGCCGGATATGGTATGGAGAGTTATGTTTACGGCAATACCCACATCATCATGGGTAAGGATATGAAATGTTCTGAACCTAAGACAGAAGGTGGTAAGTTCCTTCCTTGCGGTGTAAACGGAGCTACAGGTGTATCAGCCAACTTCATCTATGGTGGCGGTCAGCAGGGTAATGTCATCGGACTTACCGATGTGGATATCCTCAATGGTCACGTCTTCCGTTCGGTAACAGGCGGTTCCTATTCTGGCTATGTATATGGTTCTACCCAGGTAAAGGTGGGCTACCCTACCTACTATCAGGTAAAAGACGGGCATTCCGGCATCTATCTGCTGGACCGTACCGACAAGAACAACCTGTATATTGACCATGAGAATAAGGATAAGGACGGAAAGATACTGCCAAACCTTGCCTCAGAAACCATCAAGCAGAGCATCAAACTCATCAGTGGTGACAAGGTTTCGCAGGCTGTTTATGCTTCCATCATCGGCAAGCAGGGAGTTACGGACTTCGTGAAGGAGAATGATTTTGATGCATTCACTACAGCCCCAGCTACACCACTTACATGGAACGACATCAATATCAAGATTGGAGAAGCTATCTATGGTGGCGGTTACTCCGTGGCACAGGGTACTTCTGTCATGGCAAACGACTCTACCGTTCTGAAATTTACCCGTCAATACAATATAGACAAGGCTTTCACGGAAAGACAGGAAAAACTGTCTGATCTGCCTAATGGTACCACAACAGGATTCGGCGGTAACACCACCATCCTGGTTGCCGACAATTCTGCAACCGACTCTGACCGTGACCATATCATCATCTCCCATCAGAAAATGCAGTCGGTCGTATTACCAACAGGTACCGACCTCTTCGGCTACTATTACATGGACAAAGACGGCAACTACCGTTACATCTCTCTCCAGGACAACTATTTCTATGGAGACGGATATAAGAAGCCGGAACATCAGTCGGAGACCGACACGAATATATATGCCTACGACAGTGAAGGTGGCATCTTCGGAGACGGACACCAGTCGTATGCAGCCGGCTTCCGCAGTGCCGACCTGACGGGTTACGGCTTTGCAGGAACCAATATCAACAATCCGAAGATCATCAATACCTTCCAGCGTATGGACATCCTGCGACTGGAGGATAACTGCTTCAACGTACTTGGAGCACGCGACTATGCCACCAACCAAACCAACAAGACTCCATATTCAATAGCACGAGTGGGAGAAATCCAGATGTTTGCCAAGAATATAACCTTGACCGACAACAAGTTGCAGGACAAATCCACAAAGCGTGCACGCAACTATATGGGTCTTGCCAACAACATCCACTACGTGGGAGCAGTAACTTCGAATGTTCCCTTCAACGATGCCGATAAAGAACCATGGCGCAACAATACCGGTATGGTACCTGCTGATGGCGACTTCAAGGGCAAGTCATATATGGAGGTAAAACAGAATTACATCGACAAACACGACCAGAACTTCCAGAAGCGCAATGACGGTACGGCAAAGAACATGATAGGTATCGCCTCAGGCTATGCCCTCAAGATTCAGAACGTACAGGAGTTATACGATGACAGCAAGAAGAATGTCATCGACAGTATTTTCTACGGTCCTATCTACGGCGTAGTGGAGATGAACCTCATCGACGTTCGTGAAGACGAAGGTGGCGGCTATGTATATGCCGACAATGTGCATAAACGGGCAACGACAGAGGGAGAAAGCGGACACAAGGTAGACTTCCTGGAAACCACCGGAAACTTCGTCTTCCCATACGATGCCAAGCAGAACCGCTTCGTTGTTGACGACTGCTTTCCTACCGGATTCTATGGTATGGATGAAGCAGGAAAAGCAAATCCGGATGACAAGATTGATGTTCACTATTGGTATGTAACAGGTTTCAACTACTATTACAATGCCCACATCACTGGCTATACCTACAAGGACAAGATGACCTTCTTCAGTGACAACAAGGACGGTCTCACCGTGCTCTCAGGACTGAAGCCAAACCAGCCTGTAACCATTCAGAGCTGGAAGATGCGCAGCGGACATCCTAAGACAGAATACAGCTGCGACCTGGAAGAGCGCAACTATCTGCCAGCCGGAACAGAAGGCAATGTGGATATGGACAACCAGGACGTATCCGGCAAATACCAGCTCTGCATCGGTGCCTCTTCTTCAGAGGAATATGATGGCAAAGGATTCGCTGCCGTATTGCCAATGAATGGAAAATTCAATAAAGAGAACTATGTGAACCAAAAGCTCCCTTCCAAACTGACAGATGGCGATGCCAAGATTTCATTCCAGCTGACAGACTCTGTCAACAATACGACAACCGACTATTTCAAGAAGCATCTCTCTGAAAAATGTCTTGCCACCGTTGTACTGAAGGGACGTGCATACGAAGAATATACAGATGAGACCAACAACAAGCCTATCATCAGTAAGGTGGCCTCATCCGACTTCTTCATCCGAGATGGCAATGATTACAAACAGGTAGCAACAGGAACCAAGCTATCTGCCGACACTGTTTATTATATCAAGAACGGCATTGCTGGAGAATACACCAAGATAGACCCTAAGAGAATCTTTAAAAAGGATTCCACTACCTATGCTCCTGTCAACATCACAGACGTAAAAGCAGGATCATCCAACTACTACTGTGAGGTAGAACGAATCTACACTTACACCATCTATCTCACTATAGAATATGTGCAGGGTCCTAACATCAACGGTAAGATAACTGTTGACAACTGCGCCTTGCCGGGAGAGATGGTCAGACTCAGGAAAAACCAGATTTCCATTGAGGCAGACGAATCGTTCTCTGCCAACGGATACTACTGGCGCATAGGAAAGCGCAAGCAAAACGAAAAGGGAAACTGGGTATTTGAAGACGCTACCGAATGGGACATCAACAAAAAGGCTACAGGCTACGACACCTACAAGCAGGGAAGCAGCGAAGCACAAGGACTCTTCAAGGACTGCGTATATGACAAGACCAACGACTATCTGGATATTCCAGCCTACTACTTCATGAACGGATATGGCGTACAGCTGGGTATCACCATGAATGGTCTGAATAAGATCTTTACGGTGGATATGGCAGACGACAGCCAGTTTACCGTACACAACTACCACCGCATGAATCCTCATCAGAAGGGTGTGAACCTACATCTTTCAGAGGCTATCCAGCGTACCAAGGAAGACAAGACGTTTGCCGAACCTCGCATCTATATCTCTGATGCCAGCGACCTGAAGGCATTCATCAACTTCGTGGATACCATCGGAAACGGTACGGGAAACAAGGCGGAACGATATGGAAAGAATGCCCAATTCGTACTGCAGAACGACATCACCGTGACCAGCGACTTCGATGGAAGCAATGCTATATTTGCCGGCACTCTTCATGGCAACGGACATGTCATCAAGGGTCTGGCTCAAGGCAAATCATTCCTCAAAGAGAACCAGGGCAACATCTATAACCTCGGTATGGAAAGCGGCAATATCGCTGCCGAGGGCTGCAAGAATGGGGGTGCCTACCACTGCTGCTTCGAATATAACAAGGGCACACAGCCTATCGTCTATCACATGGACGGCAAGGCTGATACCCATTATAAGGCAGACGACTTCAGATACGGCAAGGTTGGCTACGACCTCAACGAATACTATCTGCGTGCCCGCTACAACAACATGAAGAATGCCCAAGACAAGGAGGCATTGAAGTACGTCTACGATTACTATGCCAACGGCGACTATCAGTATGCCCACCGTACAGATGCCATCACCGGCAACAACACGGGTATCACCTATCTGAGAAAAGGTTCAGACAGTGACCAGCCTAACTACGGCAGCAACGAAACCCGCCACGACCAGAGTCACGCTATCGATGCGGCTCGAAAGGCATCGCAGGGTACAGCATCCGCAGTCAGCTACGTTCCACTGTTCGACGGAAACCAGGCAGACGGAAGTCAGCCGATGAACGACTTCATCTTCTGGGGACAGTCATTGCAGAAGGTTCCAGACCTCTGTCCTTCCCAGATAGCTTCCCATCAGAACAGCTATATGAGAAACCGCATATATCGTACTGCCGGCTACTATGGCGACACGAAGCTCGATGTATTCCACTATAATGCCAGCAACAATGCCAACAGCCTCATGAGTACCTACGTACACCAGACGACAACAACGGCTATCGACTTCACCTGCCTGAACGACAAGGGGGCAGCCATGGGATTCAAACAAGCGGCAGACATCAACCAGAACGGCATCTTCTACCCACCGGTAGATGACAATGCCAAGATATTCAGCGACCTAAGCATCCAGCAGGGAGTAAGCCAGAACCTCCTGGTATATACTGCTGCCAATGGCAACGACATCGACAACAATACAGAGGCTTACGACATCGCAGACAATGCACTCGGCTACAAGGAGAACACGAGTGAGACTACCATCTACGGACATCATATTTTCAAGAATAATGCCGATGATGGCTATACCACCTCTCTCCTCCACCTCGTAGAACGCACCCCTGAGGATAAGAACAGCGAGGAAGACAAGTGTGAGAACAACGACTTCTGTGCCCCTATCCCATTCACGGTAACCAACCATGCCTGGTATGTTCGCAAGCCGATGTACTATGCTGAGGATGCTACCGGAGCCTGGGAAGGTATCTGTCTGCCATTCACCGCACAAAAGGTAATGGCATCGCTCAATGGTGAAATCACCCATTTCTATGGTGATAAATACCTGCATCATGAATACTGGCTGCGCGGTTTGACAGAGGTGAACACGACAAACAATACAGCCACCTTCCAGCGTCCGGGTACAACAGCAGGACTCTTCCAGGCTGAGGGAGCAGAAAGTAAGGATTACACCTTTAATAATAACTTCTTTGTAACAACCTACGGAGAACATTTCTATAACAAGGATGCTAATCCATACTACAGCAACCAGCAGGAGTATAAGAACTATCAGTTGCTGACCAAGGGAATCCCATATCTGGTCCGTTTCCCTGGTTACCACTATTACGAGTTCGACCTTTCAAGTAAGTTCTATAACAACATCTTGAATACAAACGAGTCTTCGCAAACCGTTACCTTCCATGCCTTCGGTAATGAGAACGAAACCGAGCCGGCAGATAAGGCGATCGTGATTTCTATCACCCAGGCTATAACAACCCAGCACAACGGTTATTATCATGTAGGTAGCTTTGCTGCCACCAAGGTAGCCAACGGAACCATCTATGGTATGAACGCCGTGGGTACTGCATTTGATGATGCGTCTACCCTCCAAACCGTAATGCCATTCCGCACCTATATGACAACATTGATGACAAATGCCAGAACCCGTTCTACTGATGCTCCATCCGTGATTCGCATTGCCGAAACCACGGGTATCGAGAAGATAGAATCTGACGTGAATGGTAACGATGATACACCAGCCGGCGAATCACTCTTCATCCGCCCTATCGGAGCTCATCGTGTACGCATAGAGAGCACCTACTCCACCCAGTTGCAGGTATTCTCAACCACCGGTCAGCTTTATCGCATCTTGGATGTACGTCCTGGCACCGCCACCTACAGTGGTTTCCCTGACGGCATCTACATCTTCGGAAACAGAAAAATCATGGTAAAATAACAGAAAGATATGAATAGAAAGAATAAGATATCAACCGGCAAATGGCTCCGTTCCCTCATCCTCCTCATGATGATGGGATGGATGGGGAGTGCGTGGGCACAGGATGCCGCTACCAACATTGCTACAGGAAACAAGGGAAATGTATACTTTGATTATAACGGCATCCGGGTAAACGGAGAACCGGAAAAGGATAAAACCTACCACATTACTTTCAATGCAGGTGAGCATGCATCAGGAACATCACCGGAAGCTACGGCTACCTGGAATTTCACCAAAGACAATGATGCCCCAACCATCAACTATCAGAAAACGGCAGGTATTCTCGTTACGCAGCTTGAGATAAAAGCTGACGAAACGGAAGAAACTTATCGAATGGATGTGAAAATTGACCTGGATGCAACAGCAACCAAGAGTAAATTCGACAACTAATCCGAAGTATGAAGCGATTCCTGTTGAGAACAACAAGGGTTACGTTTTGTCATACAAAAGTACCTGGGGTATCGGTTTCTACAAGTATACCGGTTCTACGCTGGCAGCTAACAGAGCCTGGTTGCCAAAAGAGATGGTAAGCCAGAACAACCAGGATAATCTGGCATTCGGCAAGCATTCCATCCGTTTCTCCATTGCTTCTGGTACAACTTTCATCGCCTCTCCTACCCTTCATAAGAAGGATGAGAAAGAGATTATCTATAATCTCAATGGCCAGCAAGTAGATAAAGCCTCTGCTCAAGGAGGCATCTTCATCTCCCGCCAGAAAGGTAAGTTCTATAAAGCTCCCGGCTCTTCCGGAGGAAGGAGATAGTTCGGCTGGCGAATTCAGATGTTTGAATAAGCAGAAGGAGATGATTGAATAAGCGTATTCTGATGTTTGAATAAGCGAAAGAATATGATTGAATAAGCGAAAGGAGACGTCTCTTTGAACCCAAAGAAACGTCTCTTTTAGTTTTAGGAGACTGCTTTTCGAGTTGAAGGAGACTGCTTCTCGAAGGTTGCCACTAGGCTCAGCAGACCTGCTGAGCCTAGTCAGCAGCTCTGCCGACTGCAGTCAGCAGGTCTGCCAAGCCTAGTGACAACACCTTTTAATCGTACAACTACAACCCTTATAGTCGTACAACCATACACCCTATAGTCGTACAACTATAAACCTTTTAGTCGTACAACTATAAACCCTTTAGTTGTACAACCATATACCTTTTAGCTGTACAACCATAAACCCTTTAGTTGTACAACCATAAACCTTTTAGTTGTACAACCATATACCTTTTAGCTGTACAACCATAAAACGCAACCCCGCCAGGCGTTCCTCCTTTGACGCCTAGCGGGGTTGCGCTTTTTACCTTTATGATAAGGACTTGGGGGACTAGCGATGGAATCGCTAGGAACGGGGGGCGAAAGGGGGTTAAGGTTCTTTTTACCTTTTTACCCTTTTACCTTTTTACCCTTTTACCTTTTTACCTTTAAACTCCCTTTTCAGCAAACAGGCCGAAGAGCTCAGCATCTATCAGGTCAGTAACCTTTCGGAAGTCTTCCGGATTCTCTCCGAACTCCAGATTATCACCATCGATGATGATGAGGCGACCTTTATAATCCTTGATCCAATCCTCATAACGCTTGTTCA
>ERZ1026874.505-NODE-505-length-24195-cov-39.860356_pt1 | contig 24195 bp, 17 predicted proteins | sample MGYA00380167_ERZ1026874 | MGnify/ENA primary metagenome ERZ1026874 (study PRJEB33269, sample SAMEA4719803) | human gut metagenome | biome: human-associated habitat; feature: organic feature; material: feces | place: Cameroon | collected 2013-10 ...
TGTCGCAAAGGCGTGGTGCGAACCAGGTAGTAGGCCATGTTGGGTCTGTACGCTTGTCGAGAACCTTGTGAATCTCTGGATCAATCTCAACGGTCCAACCTTCTGCCAACTGGAGTACAGGACCAAGACCCTTTACGTGGTTCAGACGAACCATGGTTACAGGCATGCCGCCCTTGCTGAGGAAGCTGGAAGAGAAACCGCCGCCACGGAAATAGTCACGGTTAGCAGGATACCAGGTAGTTGCCTTCAAGCACTTATCTACATCCTCCTCGGTCATCTCCCAAGGCTGCTTCATGATTGGGTTGCCCTCTGCATCTGTAGCCTGACCTGTACCGTCGAGTGTGGTAGCACCAGAGTTGATCAAGTGGATGATACCACCTGCAGCCTGACCTGTAAGTTCCTTACCGGTAACACGCTTCACTGCCTCTGGACTCCAGTAGGTACGAACGTCGCTGAAGATCTGAGCACGACCTGTCAACAGGTGGTTGAACAACATAGCTACACCGTTGCCTGCATCATTCTCTGTAGCGAGGATAATAGCTTCACGAATACCGTTCCAGTCGAATGAAGTATTAAGGAGTGCCTCAGGATAGTCACCGTTAGGATAGAAGTCTGTCCACTGACGCTGTCCCTGGAAACCACCGGCGATGGCGTTGTGGCCCAATGCTTCCTCCTTGAAGCCCAGCTCTTCCAATCTTGGGTTACCATGCATCAAGTCGCGCATGATGATAGTCATCTTTACGATGAACTCCCAGTCAGCGTCCTTCTGCTCACGTGTCTTTGCCTTTTCATGGTTGGCGATGTCCTCACCCTCATTGCACATACAGTGCTCGCGGGTCCATGCCATTGCCTTCTCGTACTCCACAGGGTCGTAGATACCCTCAGTCATACGGCGGATGATTTCTGTAAGGTCAACACTCTCGTTGCGCATGCCGAGGTACTCCTGGAAGAAGTTAGGGTCAACGATAGAACCTGCAATACCCATGCAGGCACTACCCATGGAAAGATATGATTTTCCACGCATGGTAGCCACAGCCTGAGCAGCTCTAGCAAAGCGCAAGATCTTTTCTGCTACATCAGCAGGGATAGAGTCGTCCTCCAAGTCCTGTACATCATGACCATAGATGCCGAAAGCTGGCAATCCCTTCTGGGCATGAGCTGCGAGAACTGCTGCCAGATAAACAGCACCTGGACGCTCTGTACCGTTGAATCCCCAAACAGCCTTAGGCCAATGTGGATTCATATCCATTGTCTCAGCACCATAGCACCAGCAAGAAGTAACGGTGATAGTAGAGCCAACACCCTCGCGCTCAAACTTTTCTGCGCAAGCTGCACTCTCTGCTACACGACCAATGGTACTGTCAGCGATTACACACTCCACTGGTGAGCCATCGCCATTGCGTAAGTTCTCTGAAATGAGTTTGGCTACGGATTTAGCCAAGTTCATGGTTTTTTCCTCGAGGCTTTCACGTACGCCTCCTTGACGTCCGTCGATAGTAGGACGGATACCGATTTTAGGGTAGTTACTCATAATTTTTATCTTTTAAGTTTTATAGGTTATTATTTTCTGCGTACATTGTATGCAATAATACAAGCACAAAGGTAGTGATAAAACCTGATACTTATCACTTCCTTTATACTTTTTTATATTTCTTTTTCCTTTATTTGGCGTCGCAGTTGTGACTGATACTTCCGGTTGCAGCTATTAGGGTTTCAAAGTCATTACAGAACTCGGTCATCTGATGATAGAGCAGGTTGCTGCCCTTGCCTGATAACTCGTTGTCTGGAAGTGGACCGGAATTGATGGCAACTGTAAAGATGTTGGCGGCAACTCCGGCGCGAACGCCCAGGGGTGCATTCTCTACCACGATGCCTTCCCAAGGCTTCAGATTGCCTGCCTTCTGCAAGCCCATCAGATATGGATCAGGATTTGGCTTGCCACGCTTCACGTCGTAGGCGGTTACGATATGTGCTTCGTCCAGAAAGTCGCCGAAGTCGTTGAGTAATCGCATGATGAGCGGACGCTGACCGCTGCCCGTTACAACTCCCACCTGCATACCGGCATTCTTGATTTTCTGCATGATTTCCTTCACGCCAGGGAATATCTCGGCGGTAGGCATCGAGTGGAAGATATCGGTCTTCACATCATACATTTTCTGTGCTTCATCCAGAGAGATATCGATACCCTTCTGCTTCTTCACCATCATCTGGATGGTGTCGATGCCTCGGGCTCCCTCGGTGGCGTAAGCATCGGCGGCAGTTATGTGGATATCAAACTGCTTCATCGATTCCTGCCAAGCTACGGCATGATTGGGCATACTGTTATACAATACGCCATCCATATCAAAAAGAACGGCTTTAGGGTTGAATTCCCCAAAGCCGTGGTCTTTTAAGTATTTTGAAATAATATCTTTCATCTATTATTTTTCGTTAGCCAAACGCTCCTGAATAGCCTTGCTCTCTGCCTCATAACCTGGCTTGTTGAGCAATGCGAACATGTTCTTCTTGTAAGCCTCAACACCTGGCTGGTTGAATGGGTTTACCTCTTCCAAGAGACCGCTGATACCGCAAGCCTTCTCGAAGAAGTAAATCAGCTGACCGAGGTAGTAAGCGTTCAACTCTGGTACGTTAACCAGGATGTTAGGAACACCACCGTCAACGTGAGCCAGACGTGTACCGAGCTCTGCCATCTTGTTTACCTCATCAACACGCTTGCCCTCGAGGAAGTTCAAACCGTCGAGGTTTTCATCATCGTGAGGGAAGAGCAGCTTCTCGTTAGGAGTCTCAACGCTGATAACAGTCTCGAAGATAGAGCGCTCGCCCTCCTGAATCCACTGACCCATAGAGTGAAGGTCGGTAGTGAAGTCGCAAGCTGCTGGGAAGATACCCTTCTGGTCCTTACCCTCGCTCTCACCATAGAGCTGCTTCCACCACTCAGCAAAGTAGTGAAGCTTTGGCTGGAAGTTGCATACAATCTCAATCTTCTTGCCAGCCTGTGTATAGAGAGCCTGACGTGTAGCTGCATAGATAGCTGCTGGGTTCTCCTCGAAGGCTACGTCCTTGCCGCAAGCCTTCTCCATGTCAGCAGCACCTGCAACGAGCTGCTTTACATCGAAGCCAGCTACTGCGATAGGCAACAAACCTACTGGAGTCAATACAGAGAAGCGACCACCTACATTGTCAGGGATGATGAAGCTCTTGTAACCCTCCTTGTCAGCGCAAGTGCGGGCAGCACCCTTCTTGGCATCGGTAACGGCTACGATAACATCCTTAGCCTCGTCCTTGCCGCGCTGATCCTCGCACTGCTTCTTCAAGAGACGGAAAGCGAGAGCAGTCTCAGTAGTGGTACCAGACTTAGAGATATTGATGACACCAAACTTCTTGTCCTTCAAGAAAGAAGTCAACTCGAAGAGGTAGTCCTCACCGATATTGTTACCTGCGAAGAGGATAGTAGGGTTCTTCTTGTCGTTTACGAGCCAAGCGAAAGAGTTGCCGAGGCCTTCGATAACGGCACGGGCACCGAGGTAGCTACCACCGATACCTGCAACAACAACAACCTCACACTTTTCGCGCAATGTGTTGGCAACAGCCTGAATCTCATTGAGGAACTCAGGAGTGATAGAAGATGGCAAATGCAACCATCCCAAGAAATCGTTACCTTCACAAGTGCCGTTCTCAAGAGCTTCCTGAGCGGCCTTAACCTTAGGCTCGTAAGCCTTTACTGCACCTTCTGCAAGGAATGATGCAGCCTTTGTAATGTTTAAGCTGATACTTTTCATTTTTTCTTTTATCTAAATGAATCTGTTAAAAGTTTAATCTCTATTTGCGGACTGATGCGCTCGTACAATATATTATATACGGCATCGAGGATTGGCATGTTGACGTGCATGTGGCGATTGATTTCCTTCATGCACTTGGTGCCGAAATATCCCTCGGCAATCATCTCCATCTCTATCTGCGCACTCTTCACGCTGTAACCTTTGCCTATCATGGTTCCGAAGGTGCGGTTTCTGGAAAAGTTGCTATAACCCGTTACCAGTAGGTCGCCCAGATACACCGAGTCGTACATGCTTCGGTCGATAGGGTGGACGGCTGTCAGGAAGCGATGCATCTCCTGTACGGCGTTCGACATGAGCACCGCCTGGAAATTGTCGCCGTACTTCAGTCCGCCACAGATACCTGCGGCGATGGCATATACGTTTTTCAGCACCGAAGAGTATTCAATGCCAATCACGTCGCTTGAAGTCTTGGTCTTGATATACTCGCTTGCCAAACAATCGTTGGCAAAGGCGCGGGCTTTCTCCGTATCGCTACAGCCCACCGTGAGATAGCTCAGTCGTTCCAGGGCTACCTCCTCAGCATGAGAAGGACCACCGATGCATGCCAGGTTCTCGTAAGGCACGTCATATACCTGATGGAAATATTCCGAGCAGACGAGGTTCTCGTCAGGCACGATACCCTTGATGGCTGTGATGATAAACTTATCGCTGAGTCGGGTCTTGAGCTTCTTGAGATGATTCTTCAAATAAGGCGATGGGGTGACGAATACAAGTGTATCGTAGTTCTGCACTATCTTGTTGATGTCGGAAGAGAAGAATATCTCATCCACATTGAATCGTGCCGACATCAGATAGGCAGGGTTGTGACCCATGCGCTTGAAGTCCTCGATGCGGTCGTCGCGACGCATATACCAACCTATGTGATGAGTATGCCCCACCACAATCTTGGCAATGGCTGTAGCCCAGCTACCGCCGCCAATTATCGCTATTTTTCCGCAGTTATACACTTCGAATGAATTTATAAATTAATAATTAATAATTAATAATGTATAATGAGGCTTTCGCCTTTGTTTGTAGGTATAATGTATAACTAATAAAAAGCCGGAACTCTTTATTAATTATACATTATTAATTATGCATTATCAATTAAGCATTTGCTGCATCAATCCAACCCTGGATGTCATCAACAGAAGGCTTCTCGTAGCCGAGCTTGTACTTCTTGTTGATTTCTCCAATCTTCTGCTGCAAGCCTTGTGCTTTTTCTTCACGGATATCAGAGATGAGGTTGAAGCCTGCCTTGCGGAGCACGTATGCCCAATCCTCTGGCACGCCAATCTCTTCCCATTCCTTGATGGTGCTCTGTGGCATCTTCTTCTCTGGCTTCATCTGTGGGAAGAACAATACCTCCTGGATGAAGGTCTTGCCTGTCATCAACATGACCAAGCGGTCGATACCGATACCGATACCTGATGTTGGAGGCATACCGTACTGGAGGGCACGGAGGAAGTCCTGATCGATGATCATCGCCTCGTCATCACCCTTGTCAGCAAGCTTCATCTGGTCGATGAAACGCTCTTCCTGGTCGATTGGGTCGTTGAGCTCTGAGTATGCGTTGGCAAGCTCCTTACCGTTTACCATCAACTCGAAACGCTCGGTCAAGCCTGGCTTAGAACGGTGCATCTTGGTCAATGGAGACATCTCTACAGGATAGTCGGTGATGAAGGTTGGCTGGAGGAAAGTGCCCTCGCAGAACTCACCGAAGAGCTCATCAATCAACTTACCCTTACCCATGGTCTCATCTACATCCATGCCCTTCTCCTTGCAGAATGCGCGGATTTCTTCCTCTGTCTTGCCGTTGCAGTCGAAACCGGTCTTCTCCTTGATGGCATCGAGGATAGGCAGACGGCGATATGGAGCCTTGAAGCTGATGATGTTGCCATCAATCTCGCGCTCTGGCTTGCCGTTTACGGCGATACAGATAGTTTCGAGCAACTTCTCTGTGAAAGCCATCATCCAGTTGTAGTCCTTGTACTGAACATAAAGCTCCATACAGGTGAACTCTGGGTTGTGGTTACGGTCCATACCCTCATTGCGGAAGTTCTTGCCAATCTCATAGACACCCTCGAAACCACCTACGATGAGGCGCTTCAGATAGAGCTCTGTAGCGATACGCATGTACATATCCTGGTCGAGTGCATTGAAGTGGGTGATGAATGGGCGGGCAGAAGCACCACCTGCGATGCTCTGGAGGGTTGGAGTCTCTACCTCTGTATAACCAGCGTTGTCGAGTACGTTGCGCAGGGTGCGGAGTACGGTAGCACGCTGCAGGAAGGTATCCTTCACGCCATCGTTTACGATGAGGTCAACATAGCGCTGACGGTAACGCAACTCAGGATCATCAAACTTATCGTATGCTACGCCGTCCTTGTACTTCACGATAGGGAGTGGCTTCAAGCTCTTGGAGAGCAGACACAATTCCTTGGCGTGAACAGAAATCTCGCCAGTCTGTGTGCGGAATACGAAACCCTTTACGCCGATGAAGTCACCGATATCGAGGAGTTTCTTGAAAACAGTATTATAAAGGTCCTTGTTCTCGTCTGGACAAATCTCGTCGCGGGCGATATAGACCTGGATTCTTCCCTTTGAGTCCTGCAACTCAGCGAAGCTTGCTTTACCCATTACGCGGCGACCCATCATACGGCCAGCGATAACTACCTGGCGTGGCTCGTCCTCGTCCTTGAATTCAGCCTTGATGTCTGTGCTGAATGCATTGGTTGGAAACTCTGCTGCTGGATATGGATCGATGCCCATCTCGCGCAATGTCTGAAGACTCTGTCTGCGAACGATTTCCTGTTCGCTTAACTCTAAAATGTTCATATTATATTCAGATATATCTTTTTATTTTCTTATTTTTGGTGCAAAAATACAAATAATTTTCCAAACTCTCGTGCTATTTTTATGCTTTTTAATATAAATAAGGTGATTTATATGCAATCAATCACTTCCTTTGCTACATCTATAGGGCTTCCTTCTGCTTTCGATGAATATGGGCTTTTCTGTAGAGTCCATGGTTCTTCCAGTCCATACCAGTCGATTTGTGGAGTATTTTGCAGCGATAATTGGCTGGCTAGCGATTTCATGAAGGTACTCCAGCGCAGGTAGTAGAAATCCTTCAGCAATCCTTGCCATTCCTTGTGACCGTAATCGTGAAGCCCACCATTATCAGCACAGATTCTGTTGCCCCAGGTGGTTATCTGCACGCGGGCGTTCCATTCGTAAAGGTCCTTTTCTTCGGCTGTCTTTCCTAAGTTTCTGGCTTCTTCTATCCAGTGCCCCAGACGGAACTCCTGACGGGTGCCGAGCAACTTGTCCTGTAGCAGAATCATCTTCAGGAAGCGATTGGAATCCTTCTTGAATTCCTGTCGTGAGAATGACTTGTAATCAGCCATGGCCTTCAGATACTGCTTGCGCCCCTGGTCGGCGAGCGCCTGGCGGCAGATGTCTACCAGGTCGTACTCGAAGTTGTTGTTGCCCCGATATTTCTCAGCTACGCTGGTAAGGAGAATGGCTGCCTGACGGGTATCCTCGGGGTCGTAGTAGTTGCTCATCAGCGACCAGGTGGAAACCTGATAACTGTTCAGCGATGGACGGGCGCAGAAGATGCTCTCGTGGGTGCCCTGCTGAATGTTGCCCTTCGGACAGTTGTAGATGCTTTGTGCAAGAAGAATCCATGCCTTCTCTATCGTGGCATCATGAACGCCATATCGGGCATAGCAATATTCCCTGATCCAGTCTTCCTTGGTTATCTTTTCTGCACGCCATGGCAACTCGCTCATCAGTTCGAACATCACGGGGTTGTTCTCTGAACCTTCCATGGTGAAGCCCCAACCTTTAAGTGAAGAGTGAAGAGTGAGGAGTGAAGAATTCTCTTGTTTTGGGGTGTCCTTTTTCCCCGTTGCCAGATAGAAGTTATTGAGAAGTTGGTCCATTCGTCCATGAAGTCCCACATTGCCTCCGAAGTTTTCGAGCAGACAGAAGAGCCACTGGTGCTTGCCATAGATGCCTTCTTTCTTACTCGTGCTGAAATCTTTCTTCCCCGTGCCGGATGTATTTTTCCCTGTGCAGAAATCTTTGAAATTCTGGCGACTTTCAGAAAAGAGGTCGAGAACAAGCAGATCGCCTACCTTCAGATTGGCTATCATCTGGGGTCTTGGATTCTCGTTCCATCCCTGTACCACCCAGATTGCATGCGGATTGGCTCGCTTCATCGCACTCATCAAGGCTTCTCCTGCCTTGCCGTAATCCACCGCAGCATCGTTGCCGCTTTCATGGAATGGGTCCATGGAGTAGTAATCGGATTTGCCGTAGAGTCGGGTTAGCTCCTTATAATATAGGTCTGCGATTTCTGCAAACCGGCTATCGGTAGGGGATAGGTTGGCTGGGCGCTGGTAACTGTTCCATCTACCGGCATCGGTTACGTTCAGTCCCAGTTTCTGTTTGGCATCGTGAGGTACCATGCCGCAATATCCTGGTAAAACGGGTTTCATGCCCATCTCCTTCATTCTGGCAAGAATCTTCTTCTGCAGGGCTTCCTGCTGCTTGTACCAGTTCAGGGGTAGTGGACCGCCCCAACCTTCCAGGTTGTTCATCTCCCACCAGGCAAGGAAGGCAGGACCGGCGATGAATTTGCCTACTTCCTCCTCTGAGTATCCCAGTTTCAGGAGCATGTTGCGCCATACGCTTTCTGTGCCCACGGCGGCAAGCGGCATATTGATGCCATGCAGCGCCATCCAGTCTATCTCTTTCTGCCATCGGTTCCAGTCCCAGAATGCCATTGTATAGGAAAAGGTGCAATAGTTGAAGTTATAGCGCAGCTTCAGGTCCGTTTCGTGGCGTTCCTTCTGTTTCACGACAGGAAGAACGGCTGGCAGCTTCACGTTCATGTTGTTCCAGGAGATGTGGATGCCGGCATGGTGCTTCAGATACCAGTTGATGCCCACGGCGATGTTCACCCAGGAGTTTCCCCGGATGATAATTGGGTTGTTTTTGCCTGCGGCAGATTTTGAAGCGGCTGATGTGCTGTTTCCTTTTCTGGTTCTGGCTTGGTCTATCTCGAAGAAATCCTTGTCCGATTTCACAAGCACGGTTTTAAACTTGGCGGCGGCTCCCTTGTCTATTCGATTCAGAAGGTCGTCTGCCGGATTGGCGAATGCTCCAAGAGCAACGGTGCATAATAGTCCTACAAGTACTTTTCTCATAAAGTTGTTATTAGTATTTTAATTGCCGAATGCAGCTATATTTCGGGACAAAGATAACGGAAAAAGCTGATAATACCAAGTAAAAAGTGCTTAAAAGATTAAAAAAGACTTATTTATTTTGTTTTGTCTTGGATTTGCATTACTTTTGCAAGAAAATGAGGGATGGGGTGAAGCCCTGAAATCCCAGAAACAACCAACTTAAATTTTGATAAGGATGAACATAGACGAATTAGTTAAAAGAATAAGTAAAACCGACGGACTATCTAAAACCCTCGGAATGCATTTTATCTCAACCCCTGAGCCTGATACGCTTCAGGCTTCAATGAAGGTGGATGAGCGCAATCGCCAACCTTTCGGCTTCTTGAGTGGTGGTGCTTCTCTGGCGCTTGCCGAGAATGTAGCAGGCATCGGTTCTCTGGCTCTTTGTCCAGGACAGATTGCTGTGGGCATCAATGTGAGCGGAACTCATGTGCAGGCTGTAAGTGAGGGTGATACGGTTACGGCATACGCCAAACTCGTACACAAGGGCAGAACCTTGCATACTTGGGAGGTTGCTATCAAGAATACTGCGGGTGAATTGATTTGCACCGTGCAGGTAACCAACTATGTGTTTACTCCTAAAAAGAATGAGGCGAAGAAAGAAACAGATAAAGAGAATTCTAAAAAGACAGAAGAATAAGGTATGACTGCATTTGCATACTATCGTTTGCCTTATCTGCATCACGCAAATTTTGTGGCGCAGCATCAGGGAGAGCCGGAGGTGCTCTCCTCTGTGGCAGAACTGAATGGCAAGGAGGGCTTTGTAATAGCTCCTTTCTCGCCGTCCAGCGACTGTCCTGTGCTGCTCATTCATCCCGATGAAAGCAGACTTCTGGCTATCTCTGATGAAAGAACGGCTTCTAGTTCGGAAACGGAATTTAAAGAAAGTATTTCTGCTCATGATATCTATGCCGAGGATTTTGAATGTTTCCATCGGGAGTTGGAAAAAGGAACTTTCAGAAAGATTGTACTGGCAAGAAAGGCAACCTTGCGAATGGCCGATAAGGATTTCGAAAAGCTCTTTATGAAGGCTTGCCGCATGTATCCCCGTCTCTTCGTCTCCCTGGTCTGCACTCCGCAGTCGGGAATGTGGCTGATGGCCACTCCTGAAATCTTGCTTAGGGGAGAACAGGGAAAGATGCAGACGATGTCGCTTGCCGGAACCCAAAAGGCAGAGCCTTCACGTACTATCGCCGATTATCCGATAGAGGGTGTGGAGTGGTCGCTGAAGAACAGGGAGGAACAGCAGTATGTAACGGATTATATCGAAGATTGTATCAGGGCTTTCTCTGATGATTATCAGTTGAAAGGTCCTTATACCACGATGGCGGCAAATCTCTATCATCTCCGCACCGACATCACTTTCCTTCTTCGTGATGAAGGCAAATTAGGCGACGTGATTCATGCGCTTTATCCTACGCCTGCCGTCTGCGGTATCCCGAAGGATGAGGCTCGCCAGTTTATCCTTCAACATGAACATCAGTCTCGCAAATACTATAGTGGTTTTGTGGGGCCTATCTCTCCGCAGGGAAAGACCCATCTTTTCGTCTCTCTCCGCTGCATGAATATCCTGCCAGAAGGTATCTGTGAACTCTATGCCGGTGGCGGATTGCTCAAGGAGAGTGAGATGGAAAAGGAGTGGAAGGAAACAGAAGCTAAGATGCAGACCATCAGGCGGGTTCTGATTTAGTTAACAGTTTATAGTTTATAGTTGATAGTTCATGTATAGTAATATAGATAATGTCAATATCCTGACGGGTGTTCTACAATCGCATGGTGTGAGAAGGGTGGTGGTTTGCCCGGGAAGTCGCAATGCGCCTATCGTACATAATCTCAATGAAACGGAAGGTATTACCTGCTATCCTGTTACCGATGAGCGCAGTGCCGGTTTTGTGGCTATGGGAATTGCCTTGGGCAATCCGGCTCCTTGTCCGGCTCCTGTGGCAGTATGCGTCACATCCGGTTCGGCATTGCTCAATCTCTATCCGGCAGTCTGCGAGGCATATTATCAGAAGGTGCCTATCATCGTGATTTCTGCTGACAGACCCGAAACCTGGATAGGACAGCAGGATGGACAGACCCTTCCGCAAGCCAACGTCTTCGGAACGATGGTGAACCGGAGCGTGAATCTTCCTATCATATCCAATGAAGAGCAGGCTTGGTATTGTGAACGGTTGGTTCATGAGGCTATTATCGATTGCGTGCATCGAAAGATTGGTCCGGTACATATTAATATACAGCTTTCCGAACCGCTTTATCAGTTTACGCTCGATAGACTCCCGAAGATACATTGGGTGGATTATGTGAAGAGTAATCTCTTTGGTGGAAGTTTCCATTATGGTGACATGCTCGATTTTCTGAATGCCAGAAAACCGATGATAGTGGTGGGACAGGATTATCCATGCAGTCAGCTTGTTGGTATCAAACAGATAAATTGGCGAACCGTTACGCTAATTGAGCCAACTGCTTTAGGAACATCGAGTGAAGATCCGGCATGCCGGGATTTCTCTCGCAATCTCCTGGTTACCAATTTCGATGAAGTGTTGAATAAGGTGGGGGATGACGAGAGTTATATGCCCGATTTTATCCTCTATGTAGGAGGTACTCTGGTGAGCAAGCGCCTGAAGCAGTTCCTTCGCCTTGCCGTGAAGAAGGGAGCCAAGGTATGGCGTGCTAGTACCGATGGTGATTACATCGATACCTTTATGCGTATCAATCGCATTTTCCAATGCGATACCACCCTGCTGGCGGATGCCATGACTTCTTACGATCTGGCTTATCAGGATGATGTGAATGCATACAGAGAGCGTTGGGAGAAGGCACTTTTGGCGGCAAAGCGTCATGCCTTTGATTACGAACCGCCATTCAGCAGTATGGCAGCCGTAAAGGCATTCCAAACGGAATATCTGGCTCATTCGCTGGATGATACCCGTGAATGCCGTCTGTTTTATGGCAATAGTATGGCGATTCGACTGGCCTGCATCTATGCTCGCCAATATGTGCATTGCAATAGGGGCGTGAATGGCATCGAGGGATCTCTATCTACTGCTGCAGGTTTGTCAGTCTATCTCTCGGAGTATCATCATCCTGATGCCAGGAACCAGCAGAAGGTATTCTGTGTGCTGGGTGACCTGAGCTTCTTCTATGATCAGAATGCTCTCTGGAATCAGAATCTTAATGGCAGCCTTCGCATTCTTTTGCTGAATAATGGCGGTGGAGCCATCTTTGCCAAGTTCAAGGGATTGAAGGAGAGTGCGGCACGTGAGAAGCTGGTGATGGCTGAGCACTGCACCTCGGCCTATCACATCTGCCAGGCACAGAATGTAACCTATCAGAATGCCGATGATATGAAGTCGCTACATGAGGGCATCGACTGGCTCATCCATACCGAGTCTGACAGACCGATGCTCTTGGAAGTGCTAACGGATATAGAAACAGATAATCAAGTAATAGAAGAATATTATAATAGTTTTCAAATATGAGAGAATGGAAAAAGATAGAAGGTTTTGATTTCAAGGAAATCATCTTCGAGGAGTATAATCATATCGCTAAGATTACCATCAATCGTGAGCGCTATCGCAATGCCTTCACCCCATTGACCACCTGGGAGATGGCGCAGGCTTTCAACTACTGTCGTGACTGTCTGGATATCCGAGTGGTTATCCTTACGGGTGCTGGCGACAAGGCGTTCTGTGCCGGTGGCGATATGCATGTGAAGGGTAGGGGCGGATACGTAGGCAACGATGGCGTGCCTCGTCTCAATGTGCTTGATGTACAGATGCAGATTCGCCGTTTGCCAAAGCCGGTTATCGCTATGGTAAATGGTTATGCCATCGGTGGCGGCCATGTGCTCCATGTGATGTGCGATCTGACCATTGCTTCAGAGAATGCCATTTTCGGACAGACCGGTCCTAAGGTGGGAAGCTTCGATGCCGGTTTCGGTTCTTCTTATCTGGCAAGAATGGTAGGTCAGAAGAAGGCACGCGAAATCTGGTTCCTCTGCAAGCAGTATTCTGCAAAGGAGGCAGAAGAGATGGGAATGGTGAACAAGGTGGTTCCTCTCGACCAGTTGGAAGATACCTGTGTGGAGTGGGCTGAAATCATGATGGAGCGTTCTCCGCTGGCTCTCCGTATGATTAAGGCTGGCTTGAATGCCGAGTTGGATGGCCAGGCTGGTATCCAGGAGTTGGCAGGCGATGCCACCATGCTTTATTATACCATGGACGAGGCTCAGGAAGGCGGTAAGGCGTTCCTGGAAAAACGTAAGCCACGCTTCGAGGATTATCCTCAGTTCCCATAAATTTAAGAAACCTCGGAAGATACATTTCGATATCTTCCGAGGTTTCTTGTTTTTATTCGTGAGTAGCGAATCTCTGTTCTGCGAGCTTCTCATATTTCGTGCCTGGCTTGCCATAGTTGGCATAAGGCCAGATGCTGATGCCGCCACGAGGAGTAAAGATACCTGTTACCTCGATATACTTAGGATCCATCAGCTTGATGAGGTCCTTCATGATGATGTTCACGCAATCCTCGTGGAAATCGCCGTGGTTGCGGAAACTGAAGAGATAAAGCTTCAGACTCTTGCTCTCTACCATCTTTACATCAGGAATATAGCTGATGCGAATCTCTGCAAAATCAGGCTGACCTGTAATAGGGCAGAGGGAGGTAAACTCTGGGCAGTTGAAACGTACCCAGTAATCATTGCCAGGGTGCTTGTTTACGAAGGTTTCCAATACCTCTGGTGCATAATCCATTCTATATTGGGTCTTGGCTCCCAGTGCCTTCAACCCATCTTCTTTTCTATCCATAGTTCTAATGTTTAATGTTTGGTGTTTAATGTTAATTTTGGGTGGCGAACTTCTGCTGAAAGGACTTTCTTTTTGGGCTCTAGATAGTCCCCAGTTTGAAGATGTTGTAGGAGATGTTGTTGTCATACACATCCTCGCCCTCGTGTTTCTTAATCGCATTGACCACACGGATGGTGATAGGCAGCACGATGATTTCATACACGGTCTTCAGTACCACCTGCCAGAGCATCAGCCAAGGCAATTCTGAGGTTGGAACGATTCCGCCCAGGGCAAGAGGGAAGAAGATAAGGCTGTCGCAACTTTCGCCAGCTACCGTACTCCAGATGGCACGGGCAGAGAAATGCTTGCCGCCATCTCGGATCTTCATCACGCTCATTACGTAGGCATTGGCAAAGGAACCTACGATGAATGCCACGAAAGAGGCGGCTGCAATGCGGGGAGCCAGACCGAAGATGGCATGGAAGCCGGCATCGTTGGTCCAGTAGGGAGCGGCTGGTATCCAGTCGCAGATGGCACCCAGAGTTACGAAGAAGAAATTCATGGCGAAGCCGGTCCAGATGAGGAGACGGGCTTTCTGGTAGCCCCATACTTCGCATACCACATCATTGATGATGTAACTTACCGGGAACACGATCAGACCACCGGTCAATGAGATAGGACCAACGGCGATTTGCTTTGTTTCGAGCACGTTTGCCGCAATGAGACAAACGCAGAAGAGGATGCTGAAAAGCATAAACAGCACACTCACTTGAGTTGTTTTCTTTTCCATTTTCTTGTTTTTTACGAGGTTTACCAAGCACTCGGATTATACTTACTTTTTAATTCGGGTTGCAAAATTACAACTTTTCTCTCTAACTGCCAAATATTTACTCAAGTTTTTCAAATAAAAAAGCCCCAAGTACTATCTCTAGCACTTGGGGCTTCTATCTAACTAAACCTAAACTAATCTAACAATCTAACCTAACTTCTAAACAATTTAACCTAACCAAACAATCTAACCTAATCAAACAAACTTTTTATGAAAACTTATCAACTTATTGACACTTCCTCTTATTGCAATCTCCATACCAAAGTCTCTATTTCTGCCAAATAGGCAGAAAAGAACGAGAAAGACAGAAAAAAGCCCGCCATTCTGTCGTGAATGCCGGGCCTATCATATTAATAACCTCAGTTCTTTTTTCATAAGAGAGCCACTGTTCCTCTCGGGGCCACCGAGAGTCCTCAGTTCCCAGTTCCCCAGTCTTTATTTCTCCATAAACTTCTTGGCAGCTCTGAGCTGGTGTCTCATCACGCTCAGAAACTCCTGGCTTTCCTGCAATACATTCAGATAAACCAGAGAAATCTGCATCAGCGAGTTGTCTGAAAGATGCTGGATGCGGTCGATATGCTTCTTGCGAAGTGCGCTCAGTTCATCCTTGCAGGCATCAGCCTCGGCGAGAATCTCGCGATAGTTCTCATAGCGGCTGGTCTCTATCTGCTCACAACTCATGCGCATCAGGTCGTTGATCTTCTGTCGAACAGGAGCAAACTCCTTGGTGTACTCTTCTGGCAGTGGGTTGAAGTTGTTGTCCACGTGCTCCTTGATAGGGTCGAGCATACGACGCAGAGAGTAGATAAACTGCTGGTTGCTGTTGGCTCCCAGATGGAACCAGGTGTTGCGCTCGATGGCAATCTCCATTGGCGATTTCTTCAAGCCGAGCATCTCCTGACGACGGAGCTTCTTCAGCATATCCTGCTCCTTCTTCAATTCCTTGTTGGCATGGCGAAGCTCTTTAGGCTTCTCGTTGGCAAGACCATCCATAATCTGGTTGAACTCGTTCAGGGCGAAGTGGCAAACGTAAGCCTGGGTGCGTGATACCTGGCGGCGAAGCAAATCCCATACAATCTCTGGATCGTGTGAGCGCATCATCAGCTGGAAGGTGCTGCCCTTGCTCTCTTCCTTTGCCTTTTTGTTATACTGGATGTTGCTGCGGATGAGCAGGAAGATAACCAATGCCATGAAGCAGGTCTGGATACCTACACCGCCGAAGTGCATGATGATACAAACAATGCCGCAGGCTGCGAAAGCCACACCGGCTGTGATGAACCATCCACCAATCACACTCAATACACCGGTTACTCGGAATACGGCACTCTCACGGCTCCAAGCTCTATCGGCAAGCGAAGAACCCATAGCCACCATAAAGGTAACGTAGGTAGTAGAGAGAGGCAACTTCAGGTTGGTACCGATGGTGATAAGCATACTTGCCAATACCAGGTTTACGGCTGCACGAACCACGTCGAAGGCAGCGCTTTCTTCCAACTCTACATCGTTCTTGTCGAATCGGCTGTTGATCCAGTTCATCAAAGACTTTGGCAAGAACTGCTTCAACCATGAATCTGTGGCCTGGCAGTTGCGTACAATCACGCGGGCTGCTGAAGAGCTTCCGAACATCTCGTCGCCCTCGTCCTGACGGCTCAAGTCCACAGAAGTCTTGATCACGTTCTGAGCCTTCTTGGAAGTAGCCATGGCGATGATCATCACCGCACCGGCTGCGAGAAGATATACTGGGGTAGTCTTGGCGCTATCCATCAGGGAAGTCATCATAAACTGGTCTGGTGTAGCTCCGTTGGCATTCGCCATATAATCCTGATAAGAAGAAAGACCAGCCAGAGGCACACCGATGAAGTTCACCAGGTCGTTGCCGGCGAAAGCCATCGCCAGGGCGAAAGTACCCATCAGCACGGTGAACTTGAAGATGTTGACACGGCAGAGGTGCAGGAACTCCATCACGATGGCAGAACCCACAAAGGTGATGCAGAGCAGCAAGCCCAGGTTCTGGTCGATATAATCGCGCCATTCAGCAGGCAGGTAAGGACTCTTGCCCAAACCTTTCATGAAGATGAAGTAAGAAAGGGCTGTGAAAGCGATACCACCGAAGATAGCGATGCTGTAGCGTGAATGCTTGCGATAATTGAAAGTGAAGACAATACGTGAAAGCCACATTACGAAGGCACCGAATACGAAGGCGATGATAACGGATGAGAAGATACCCATGATAACCTCCAAGGCCTTGTTGCTGTTGAGCAGCACGCCATAGTTGAGGCTATCGTCGCCGTACATTTTCAATGTAGCGAGGATAAAGGCACCTCCCAACAGCTCGAACACCAGCGAAACGGTGGTTGATGTTGGCATACCCAGCGTGTTGAACACGTCCAGGATGATGACATCTGTCACCATGACGGCTAGGAAAAGCGTCATCACTTCTTCGAAGGTAAAGTGGTCTGGACTCATGATGCCGTGTCGGGCGATATCCATCATTCCTGATGACATGATGGCTCCCAATACTACACCGCAGGATGCGATGATCAGCACCGTGCGAAACTTAGCCACCTTAGCTCCGATGGCAGATTGCAGGAAGTTAACAGCGTCGTTGCTGACTCCTACGAAGAGATCAAACACTGCCAAACAGAGCAGGAAGATCACGATACAAAGATAAATCGTACTCATTATTATATGAATGTTTATTGTTTATTATCCTATATTCTCTCGTTTTCGGGTGCAAAGGTACGTAAGGGATGTTACAGGCTATTTAAACAGGTGTTACAATCCGGTTAAAATAGTAAAAATAGGGTGAAATTTGGTGCTTTTCTTAGTTGAAAGAAGTAAAAGAGTGTGAATGATACAGTTTTTGTGTTAAAATCGTGTTAAAATACACTTAAAAGTATTCTGCTTCCAAAATTTATTTTAACTTTGCATCACCAACTTATAAACATAAGCAAATCGTAAGTACCGAAAGGTGAAAAGCTGTTTTCAAAAACAACTAACATTATTAGATAACTAACATTATAGAATCAAAAGACCGAAATATGAATAAGGTAAATCTCTTCGCTACAGGAATCCTGTTGGCTTGTGGTGTAACCTGTGCCAAGGCACAGACTTGGACTGATTTCACGGAGAAAATCGTGAATCCGTCTTTCGAAACAGGGACGACGGCTGAGACCGTGGCTGGTGAACTGACTGGCTCTATGGCTGGTGAACTGACTGGCTTAGGTTGGAGTATCCATGATGGATATTTCAGCATTCCTTTCCGTGTTAGCTAACGCTAAAAATAAATCAAAGTAACCAAAAATAAATCAAAAGTAATAATAAGTAATGTACGAATGGGACTTGGGCTTTCGTCTTAGTCTCCTAGGAAGTCATTATATTTCAACTAATTTAATTATTTTATTATGAAACCAAAAAATCTACGTATTTTGTTTTCAATGGCACTGGCTTTGGGCCTTTCTGCTCAAAGCTATGGTAGCGAAACAGTGAGTGAGGCTGGCGCAGGTCAGTACTTGCTTTACAATGTTGGAGCCCAGAAGTATTTGTGCCCAGGTAATGCTTGGGGAACCCATGCCTCTTTAGGGGAAGTGGGTATGATGGTAGAGTTGTTGCCACAAGATGATGGTACATATCGTGTGTCAACTGAACCTTATTATAAGGTATCCAATAATTGGTTGGGTGATAACGGTTATGTTGATAATCATGGCAATGGAACATATAGCTTTCAAAAGGTAGAAGGGGCAGACAAACCAACTTATAAGTTGGTTTGTGGATCTAATACACTTTATTGGTCAGGAGCAGGCACTGATTTGTCTTTAGATGCTAATGGACCTGCCGAAGGATCTGAGGCTAACGGTCAGTGGCGTTTGGTAAAGATAGGTACGGAGGATGCTACTCTGGAGAAGCCACAGGATGTGAGCTATTTGATCACGAATCCTGATTTTGATATTACTAGAGACGGATATACAGGCTGGGTTAATAAACCAGGTTATAATAATAGTTGCGCAGAAAAGTACAATACGAACTTTGAGGTTTATCAGGAGAAGACCGGACTTCCAAATGGAAGATATCGTGTATCTTGCCAGGGCTTCTATCGTGCAGGAGGACATGATTCTGGAAATGCGACGCAAAATGCCTTTTTGTATGCTAATGATAATGAAACTCCATTGTTGAATATCTTGGCAGAAAAAGATAATTTTTCAACAGAATATGTCGGTGAGAAAAATAAATCAGGTGAGCCAAATACTATGGAGGAAGCTCAGAACTATTTCTCTGCTGGTTTTTATAAAAATAATTCAGTTGAAGTTACTGTTGTAAATGGTACATTACGCTTTGGTATCAAGAAGTCGGAACAGATAACTTATGATTGGACCATCTTTGATACTTTCAGATTGGAGTATTTAGGCAAAGTAGATTTGAATGCTGCAGCCGAAGCTGAATTCAAGGTTTTGCAGGATGAGGGAACTGCTCTCTTGCAGGACGCGGCTTATTCTATAGTAAAAGGTACAGGTGAGTATGTGGCATTGCAGAATGTCATTGCAAAGAAGGCCACCGCTGAGAATCTGGCAGAACTCAAGGCTGAGTATTATAGTGCTAAGAATGCTTTTGTTGACTTAAAGGTTTCTTATGAAGCTTGGGATGCAGCCTATGCTGCTGAAAAGAATGTGCTCGAAGGTTTAGGCATTGCAGACCAGTTTAAAACCAGACCAACTGCTGCTGCAGATGCAGCCAAGGGTGCTCAGACTATGAACGTGGCAGAATATGAAGCTGTAGTGAAAGATTACACCACCGATATTAAGTTGGGTGATTGGATTACATCGGGTGCAGCCAACTTCAATAATGAGCACTGGAGTGGAAATAAAGTAAACTATTTGAACCAAGATGATAGTGATGGTAAGGGTTGGAACGCTGATAATTGGAGCATGAGCGCCAGCCAGGAAATCACTCTCCCTGCAGGTGAATATGTGTTCAAGGCAGCTGGTCGTAAGTCTGCTGATGCTACAATGACTTTGAGCGTAAAGAATGGTGAAACGTCATTGGGCGAAGTTGTAAACTTCCCTAGCGGCAACAGAGGTCGTGGTATTGCTACAGATGGTACAGCTTCTTTCGAGGGCGCATCTTATGCTTGTAAGGAGGAAGGCTATGGCTGGCAGTGGCGCTTCGTTCCATTCACTCTTACAAAGAAAACCACAATTACCATTTCTATAGAGGCTGGTGCCAACTTGATTCACAACTGGGCAAGCTTCGGTGATTACTCTGTGATGGCTAAGCCAAACACCGCAGCAAGTGAGGTTGCTTACAACCAGGCTGTAGATGCTGCCAAAGCAGCTTTAAATAATGAAGCTAATCTGGTTGTAACCGGTGAAGAGAAGGCAAACTTGAACGCTGCTATTGCTATCGATAAGGGTACTACCGTAGAGAGCATTGATGCAGCTACTGCTGCGGTGAAGGCTGCTACAGAAACTTATGTTGCTGCCGTTGCTTCTTACCAGGCTCTTGCTGATGCCAAGGCCATGAAACTTGACTTTGCTTATGCTTCTGCAGAGAAGAAGGCTGCTTTTGCTGAGGCTCTCCAGGTAGAAGCTGCTACATCTGCCAAGGATGCTACAGACAAGACAAATGCCATCTATACTGCTGCTCGCGCTTATGCAGAGAGCAATGGTAAGGCTGAGGGCGTAGAGGGTGCTGTAGATTGCACCGCTAACGTGGTAAATGCAAACTTTGCTGATAAACTGAATGGATGGTCTAGCTCTCAGAATGGTGGAAACTTGCAGACCCTTAACACTGAGTCTTGGACCACATCTGAAGGTGTTACCGGAACTCCTTATTATGATTACTTTAATGGCAGCGCCAACAACCAGCATGCTTATCAGAACGTATCTGGTCTCCAGGCAGGTAAATATATCGTAACCATCAAGGCTCGTGCATTGGCTGGTTTCAACCTCTATATGCTGATCAATGATGAGAAGAAGGTTGATATCAACGAAATCGGCAATACTGGTGGTTTGTTCGGTCGTGGATGGAATGACTATACAGCCGAGTTTGAGGTAGGCAATGATGGTATGGTGAAGTTGGAAGTAGCCAATATGCCAGCACAGAACCAGGCTGGTTGGTTCGGCTTCGGCGACGTTCGCCTCTTCAAGGTAGGCGATTTGGATGCTGTCACTCTCAATGAGGACAAAACTTGGACTCCAGAGGCTAAGGTGGCTAATGTTACTCTCAACCGTACATTGACCACACAGTGGAACTCTATCGTATTGCCATTCGCGGTAAGCAAGAAGCAGATTGCAGCTCAGTTTGGCGAGGGAACCGTGGTAGCTGCTTACAAGGATGCTACTATTGATGGAACATCTACAACCCTTAACTTCGAGGAGGTAGAGGAGATGCAGGCTAACGTACCTTACCTCATCAAACCAACTCAGGTAGGTAATACTTATACCTTCGAGGGCGTAGCTATCAAGCCAGCTGACAACCTGGAGGCAGGCGAAGGCGAGATCAAGTTCGTAGGTAACTACGAGAACGGCAAGCAGCTTGCTGAGGGCGATTACTTCATCGATGCTAACCGTAACCAGTTCTATAGTGCCAACGGTACTGAGACCATGAAGGCATTCCGTGCCATCTTCGTGAGCACAGCGGCAGCGCCTGCTAAGACCATGTTCTTCTCTATCCGCGGCAATAGCGGTGAGACAACAGGCATTGAGGATGTGAAGACGCTCGCAGGTAAGACCTTCGACGTTTACAGCATCGATGGTATGCTTGTAAGAAAGAATGCCGCAAACTTGAATGGTCTTGCTAAGGGCGTTTACGTAGTGAACGGCAAAAAGTATATTGCCAAGTAATCATCGTCATGCACATGTTTAGATAAATATAATAATATTTTTTAAATTGATAAACAATATGAAGAAATATATGAAACCAGCCATTGAGGTGGCGAGAATTGAGAATGAGTGCAGCATCATGGCTGCTTCTACTGGTAACTTAAGTACATCAGGTCTTCCTGGAGATGATACTCCAGAATTTGGAGGCGAGAACTCTGATGGTAGCGTAGGATCTCGCAAGTATTACTCTATTTGGGACGAGTAAGAAATGCTCTGATAAAGAGTCAAGAGTTGTTATATTTGGGGTGGGGTGCACAAAGCATTTCACCCCTTTTTGTTTCACCCTTAGAAACAAATTCCAGTTAAAATCGGGTCGTTTTGTGCTTTTCTTGAAAGAAAGAAAAAAGGAGATAAAGATAATAAAAAACAGATTTTTCCGATAATATTAGAAAAGAAAAAGAATATGATGGAGAAATTAAAACATATCAAAGCGATAGCTTTTGATGCCGATGATACGTTGTGGGCATTGCAAAACTACTTCGAGGAGGTGGAACATGAGTATTGCGAACTGCTTTCGGAGTATGGAAGCGAGAAGGAAATCTCTGCTGCCCTCCTGGAAACGGAGGGTAAGAATATGCCCGATCTAGGCTACGGCTGCAAGGCGTTCACCATCTCGCTGGTGGAGAATGCCGTAAAGGTGAGCCATGGAAAGGTGGAGGCAAACGTCATCGCGCAGATCGTGGATTTGGGCAAGAGTCTGCTGCATCTCGATGCCAAACCTTTGGAGGGCGTAGAGAAGACAATAGCCTGTCTGAAGGATAGATTAATACAAAATGCAGGAAATGCATCTTTGAAATACAAGCTTGCTGTTTTTACTAAAGGTGAGTTGATGGATCAGGAAAACAAGTTGTGGCGTTCGGGGTTGCAGCGTTATTTCGATGTGGTGAGCATCGTGAGCGATAAGACTCCCGAGGCTTATCGCCGCCTTTGCAGGGAGTTGGAAGTGAGTCCTGCTGAACTCGTGATGGTGGGCAACAGCTTCAAAAGCGATATTGCTCCGGCATTAAAAATCGGAGCTTCGGCTGTCCATATCCCTTTTCATACCACATGGGCGCATGAAAAGACAGAGGAATTTGAACATCCCAAGCTCCGTCGTATTTCAAGATTTGAGGAACTCCTCGATGTCTTGTAACTCTATATCTTATAATTCGATATCTTGTAACTTGATATCTAATTTGTGATTTTATAAGGGTCTTGTAAAACCCTTATAAAATTCTTATACCACTTTATTCTTCTCCTTCTTCATCTTTCAGTGATTCCAAAGTCTCAACGAATGGACTGTGGAAGGTGCTGAAGAGATGCAGAATCTCCTTGCGCTGCTCCTCTTCCTCATCCCAGAGGCTGATTTCACCCTTCTGATGAGCCTTGATGAGCTTGGCGCAACGCTTAATCTTGCGCTTGTTGTTGCGAGCCTGCAACTGGTCGCCCTGAATTGGCTTCTGGGTAACGAACGAGAAGGCTACAAGCTGGTTCATGAACATGTCGAACATAGGGTCGTCGTGACTCCAGTCGCTGTCTTTCAGCCAGAACCACTGGAACAGATATTTCTGCTCCATGGCAATGAGTTGCTGTCCCAGGGTATCCATGTCGATGCCCTTAGCCATCTGCTCCTTAACAAAGGCTACGAGACTTTCTGGATTGATTTCCATCTCTGCCTCGTGGGCGATAGAGCTGCCTGCAATGTTGATGCGCCAACGGTAGTTCTTGTTTTTGATAAGCGCAGAATGGGCATTCATCATCAGCTCGCTCAACTTGCCCTCAGATGGAATCTGGTCAACCACAGCAAGGCGCTGGCGTTGGTCGCGTACCACCAACTGGGCATCCTCGTGGCGCAAAACGCAGAGATAAATCAGTTTGTTTTCGTCGAGTTGCAAGGTGAAACGGTCGTTGTTGTCATCGCCTACAAACTCATAGCGGTAATTATCCACCTGGTCGTGAGGAATCTCAATCTCCTCGTGCACCTTGTTGTTCTCAGCATCATAGAGCGAGAAACCGATGTAAGGAATCACAAGGTTCATGGTGAAAGGCTCACCCTCCTCTGGAATCAGAGTCAGGCGCAAGCCCTCGTCGCCGAAGTCTTCCTTCTTGCAAACAAAACCATCGTCGGTTTTCTCTGCCTTCTCCACCTTCACGTCGCCATGGCGCCAGTAGATGTCGAAGGTGATGGTGCTGTCATCCTCGGCAGCTACCTGAATGAAGTCGTCGATGTCCTGTCCCAGATAAACCACGTTGGCAGGTTCGTAAACCTCCGTATCGTCGTCCTCAAGAGGTTTCACCTGAATCAGACCCGGCATTGGGTCATCTTCCCATTCGTCCTCTTCGGCAGCGGAAGCCGATTTGAAAACGAGGAAAATCATTCTCTGTTCCTCCTTGCTGCCATCTTCGCGGCAAAGGAATACTTTCGACTCCTTAGGAATGAAGAAAGGAGTAGATAAGTATGGGTTCTTACATAATGCTGTGTATTCCACCTCAGTCCAGATAGGCAAGGTGTGCTTGTTCGTATTATCTGTCATATCTGTTTTTTATCTATTATCCTAGTTTTATTAAATTGCGGAGTTGAATTTCCGAAAACGGCTGCAAAGTTACAGAGAATTACAGACAATACAAAATTTCGAGTCGTTTTTT
>ERZ1026874.507-NODE-507-length-24127-cov-20.012421_pt1 | contig 24127 bp, 28 predicted proteins | sample MGYA00380167_ERZ1026874 | MGnify/ENA primary metagenome ERZ1026874 (study PRJEB33269, sample SAMEA4719803) | human gut metagenome | biome: human-associated habitat; feature: organic feature; material: feces | place: Cameroon | collected 2013-10 ...
GGTTGGCGCATTTTCACAATGTGAGGTGTGGTCGTAATAGTAACTCAACAAAGCACTATATTCAAAATCCTTGCTGTTCTTGACTTGCAAAAGAGATTCAACTTGTTCTGCTGTTGCATAAACAAACAGAAAGGAGGGGATAAGAGGCTCTGTTATGATTTGTCTCTTTCCTCGCTTCCAAACCTCTTTGTATCGCATAGGAACATAATATTTAAGTCCTTTAGTTTCTACAAAATCTTTAGCTTTGATAATACGTCCATACGAAACTCGTAGTACAAACCATTGCCTGTTTGCGTCAGGCACATTCTCTACCGACACCCCACCTTTGTTATTTAAGATGGAGGGCGTGCAAGAGGTAAGTCTTGCACTAGGACACGATAAGCCAGTGTCGGTAGGCTGCCCATTATACAATGAAGCGTCAACCATTAAAGGCTGCTTGGTGTTATCTTCCAATGTCTTTGCTTAGAGGTTAGATTAAAACCAATAGATTTTACTTGATAGAATTGTCAATTATTGATTACAAAAATAAAGAATCTTATTCAGACGAAAGAATAAATCGATGAAATTTTGACTTATAGATTCCAAAATCGTATTTTAAAGATAACGCAGACCAGCTTCCTAATCATAGTTCCCCATTCCCCATCAAAAAAGTCCCAACCTAAAAAAGGCTGGGACTTTTAAAAACTATCTATTCAGAGGCAAATTATTTAATGACCTTTTTGCCACTTTTGATGTAAACACCGTGTTTAGCAGTGCGCTTAACTTTGCGACCTGAGAGGTCGTAGATACTTGTGTTGCTCTTTTGGGCGGGGCTGATAACGGGGGCACTGATGCTACTTGCCAAGTCGTCGGCTGCAACATCGGCAATGGTAAATACATAGCTATCCTTCAACTCAGAGTCGGCATAGTTAATATTGTTGTCAGTGGTAACACCCCATGTGCGCGGATTAGCTGCGGGAGTAACACTCTGAATGGCCCAATGACCACCAACCTCGTTCATGATAACAGAGTTCCATTCTGAGAAATAGGCGTTCTTGTTGATGCGCCCCTCTTCATCAAGGAACTTGCTGTCGTTAAAAGAAATCTTCCAACGACCTGAGTTGTCATCGATGGTGATGGTCCATTGCTGATATTGACGCTTCGACTCAGTTTGCGCCTTAGCTTGGAAGGTAGGACGGCTCCATGCTGTGAGAGCAGCCGTAGTAGTGAGATATTCACCCTTGGCATTCTTAATGTAATAGCGCTTACCACTCACAATGGTGGGATGCTCTGTGCTGTTACCCTTAACAGGGATGATCTCAAAGATAGCATCGTTGATGTGGAGAATAGGAGTCTTATCCTTAGCAATGCTCAAAGGCTTGTTGTTCGAGATGATGCGATTGTCGTTAGCACCCATGAAATAGTTCTTAGCCTTTGAGGGAGTTTGGATAGCATACTTGCCGTTAACACGGAAGATGTTATAGCTATTCCATTCGCCATCATAAGCGTTGGTAACCTTGTTAGCCCAGAACTGACCATTCTCGTTCAGATAGCGACCATCTTGTGCGTTGGTAATTTTGTAACGACCCGTTTGAGCATCAATGCTGATGTTCCACTCACACTTTTGTGGTTGTGCATCGTCCACCTCGTCAGCCCAAATGGGGAAGTCGCCCGTGCGGTCGGCTGAGGCATCCTTGTTGTAGAGGTACTTGCCGTTGTACTTGATGTAGTAAGTGCCCGATTCAAGCACCTGCATGGGGAAGTTTTCCCAACCCTCGGTGTAGCGCTCTTTGTAGGCAATGACCAACTCGTTAACTTGCTGCTTCAAGAAAGGCTCAATTTTTTGACTTGCCACAACGGGCTTAGCCATCTTAATGGTTCCCGCAAAGTCGCGCGAAGTAAGTGCGTCCTCCTTTAGCAAAATAGCTTGGATGTCGCGATAGTCTTGAAGGAAGGTAGCCGTGTCGCCACTTTCAATGCAGCCCCACATTTCCACAATCTTCTGTCCACGTTGTCCCATATACTTCATCTTTTGCAACCACGGTGTGATTTCGGTGATGAGAGCGGGGTTATAAGTGTCGGCAAGCAGAGCATCGGCTGAAGTAACCATCAAGTCGAACTGAGCCTTCTTTTCAGCCAAGGTGCCATCGGCATTAAAGTTGGGGCTTTCGCCTTCGCGACGCATACCATGAACAGTCCAACCCAAGTCAACATTGTGTTCGCAGAACACGTGGTATGCCTCGGCATTGTTGGGCATTAAATACTTAATGGCGCGTTCCCAGTTAGCCTCGGGGTTGTAGTCCTTCATGTTCCATGCGTAGTCAGCCACACCATAGAGTGCAACTTTCGAAGCCTCGGCATATTCCATGGGGTTGCTTGTGAAGGCTGTCATTTTGCCGCCAAATGCATTGTCGCCTTGGTCGTTGCCATAGAACTTACCCATAAGCATGTGACCAATGCAATAGTCGTTGACAGGGTAGTTGAGCCAAATGAAAGGAGCCATACCATTGGTAGCCGTTTTAAAGAAGTCCAAGTCGCTTTGGTTAATCATGTCGGCTACGCCAGCACCTGTCCACATCACCTCAATGCCCTTGTGCAGTCCGTTACCCAAACCGCGCAAGTAAGCATCGTTTTGGTTCCAGCTGGCATAAGCTGCATTATACTTGGTGGGGCACATAGAGAGACGGTCAAGGTCGTCGTGCTTCTCAATAAAGTTTTTCCAAACGTAGTTGCACTCAGCCACTTGCAAGCCAGCATCAGCACCGCCAAAGTCATCGAAGAAGATAGAGAAGTTGCGTACGCCTAATGAGTAAACGTGTTCCAACTTTTTAACAACGGCTTTGAAGTCGGCTTCGCTGTTCGAGATTGATCCTCCGGTGTGGATAGACCACACAAACGACACGTGGTTCTTTTTGGCAGCTTCAGCCAAGCCGCGTATAATGGCAGCTTTATCCTCGGGATAGTTTTCGCGCCACTTAGTGCGGTGGTAGGGGTCGTCTTTAGGGCCATAAACATAGATATTCATCTTGTTTTTGCCATAGAAGTCGAATTGGCTTTTGCGGTCAGCATCACTCCAAGGATTACCATAGAAACCTTCAATCACACCACGCTGTGCACAAGCAGGGTAGTCTTTAATTTCAACAGCCATAACCTCGGGCTGTGCCAAAATTTGCAAGAGGGTTTGCACACCATAGTAGGTACCCGCATCGTCGGTACCTGCCACAATAATGCCATCGGCCGTCACCTTCAGATAGTAGCCTTCGGCAGTTTGGGGAATGTTAGCTTCGACAGCACTCACTGCTGCTTCGCCTTTCTTACCTAAGGTAATGTGAATGCCTCCCTCATTGGTAAGGGTGAGGTTCTCTTGCAGCAAAGCCACGGCATAAGCATCGGTCGTTTCGGACTTTGTAAGGGTGTACTTAGCCTCGGCAGATGTGAATGCCTTTTCGCCCCAGGTTACTGATTGGGGGACAGGTGACACCTGCACTTGTTGTGCCCACGAGGTTATTTGCACAGCTAATGCACAAACCAACATCAGACACACTTTTTTAAAAGAAATCATAGTCTTTAGGGTTATTGTTAATGAAATTGTTTTGTTTTCGGGTGTAAAGGTACGACTTTTTTTGCAGTGGTGCCACAAAAGAGGGGGAATGAGCATTGTTGAAATGTTTCATTCAAAAGAAATTCACGTGCCACACACGGCATATCCCCCCCCCTTATTCCATAGTATGTAATACTTAATACTTTATGACTTCCTCCAAGCACGAGGAGCAAAGGAGGATATATACAAAAAAAGTAGCCAGCAGTGTACAAACGAGTGTGGCTCGTTTAACACTACTGGCTACATTTCCAAGAAACTACTATCTACCTAATTATATAAAACTCTCCTTCTTCTCGGGTTCTTCTGTATCTTTCTTTTCGGGAACAACGGTGTCGTTCTTTTCGGGAACAACGGTATCTGTTGCAAAGTTAAGTTGTTCTTGCTGTTCAATTACGGGGTCCTTCTTTTCAGGAACAACAGTGTCGGTAGGCACTACAGTGTCGGTTGAGAAGTTCCATAGTTGCTCTTGTTGTTTAGTTTCGGGGTCAGTCTTCTCGGGAACAACTGTGTCGGTGGGCACTACGGTGTCAGTGGCTAATGCAGAAGCATTTGCAATGCCACGGAAAGCGGCTGAAGTAGAACCTGCGAAAGCTGCGCTGCTCAATGTTACAACGCCCATTACCATGATGGCAGAAACTGTGAACTTTTTCATAATCGTAATTGTTTTTGAGTTGTTTGTTTTATGTTATTGTTTCTGCTTAAATAAAGCGCAATAGCCGTGCCAAAACATGAGCGGTTGATGTTTTGCATTGATTATGAACGTGTTATGTGTTTTGTGCCAAATCCACATAGTTGTGGAAAGTGTGGAATGATGTGTGGAAAGTGTGGAAAAATTCCCCAAAACCTTTAGTTGGCATTCCCCAAAATGGGCATGGTAGCTTCTATCCCTTAATAAAACGGAGGCGTTATCCTCACATAGGCAGAGATTATTCGCCACATTGCTTGAGTTTGTTGTAGAGGGTTTTGCGGTCGATGCCTAACAACTGTGCAGCACGGCTTTTGTTTCCGCCTGTGAGTTGCAGCGCTTCGTGTATGCGTGCCAATTCCTCGTCAGCAGTAGGCTTCATGGATAAGCCTGCCGTAGGTTGGGCTGTGGTGGCTTGTGGCAAACAGAGTTGGGCAGCCGATAGGTAAGGAGCATCTTCAGCCAACAATGCAGCACGCACCACAACGTTGCGCATTTCGCGTAGATTGCCAGGCCAAGGGTAATGTAACAAGGCTTGTTGGGCATCAGTAGTAAAGTCAGCAATGTTTCTGCCTATTTCCGTGTTGGCTTGTTTTAAGAAGTAGCGGGCAAACTCAAGGATGTCTGTACCACGTTCGCGCAAAAAGGGCATGCGCAGCGTAAACTCGTTAATGCGATGGTAAAGGTCCTCGCGGAAGGTTCCATGCTGTATGGCTTGAGGAAGGTTCTCATTAGTGGCACATATCAAGCGAATGTTGATGGGGCGTTCCTCGGTGCTACCTACAGGGCGTATGCAGCGCTCTTGTAAAGCTCGTAATAGTTGCACTTGCACATCATAGCTCAGGTTTCCTACTTCGTCAAGGAATAGGGTGCCTCCCGAGGCTTGCTCAAAGGCACCTATTTTATTGTCGGTTGCTCCTGTAAAGGCACCTTTGGTGTGACCAAAGAGTTGAGAGAGTGCTAACTCCTTGGTTAGGGCACCACAGTCCATGGCAATGAACGGACCCATGGCGCGTGTGCTTTGCTCGTGAATGCGGTGTGCCACATATTCCTTGCCTGTGCCACTTGCGCCAATGATGAGTACTGACATGGGGGTTGGGGCTACCAAAGATGCCAAGCGGTAAAGTTCTTGGGCAATGGGTGAATGTCCTTCAATGCCAGGGTGGGGTTTGACTGTTGAGGTTGAAGGGGAGGCAGTTTTGCCTTTAGCTGATGTGGGATGCGACTTGCTGTTGTTATCAGTTTGTGAGGCATTAGCGTTAGAAACTGTTTGAGTGGATGCAGAAAGTGCCTCGTTGATTTTTTGCAGCAAGAGGTCGGGTTGTATAGGTTTGCTAATGTAGTCGGTAGCCCCCAACTTCATGGCTTCTACAGCATTTTGCACTTCGGCATAGCTTGTCATCATAATAAAAGGGATGAACATTTGTTTGCTGTGTAGCCATTGCAACAGATAAAGTCCATCGTGGTCGGGCAAACGGAGGTCTGACAATATGAGTTGAGGAGCATGTTCAGCTTGTAGCAACAGTTTGATGGCTGCTGCTACGCTTGATGTGGTAGTGACCTGAAAATTCTTTTTACGTAGCCAAGCACTTAGCATGGTGCTAAAAGTTAGGTCGTCTTCTATTATAAGAATGTGTGTTGACATGTTTTTATAAGAGGGTGGAGGATGTCAATGATTTTCCTTATTTGATGTTATCAAGAACTTATTTGATGTTTTCAAGCACATGTTTAATGCTTTCAAAAACTTATTTGATGTTTTCAAGCACATGCTTAATGTTTCCGAGCACTTGTTTTAGTTCATCAGTAACCTGTTGGCAAAGCGCCTCGTCGTTATCTTGCCAAAAGTTGTTAGCGCGTTGGCTTTCTAACGTTTGCAAGGCAGACACGGCTGTCGATTGTATAAGGGTGAAGGTAGGTAACATTTTGTGGGCTATGCGACAAGCTTCAGCCTTGTTGCGTGCTTTGCATGCAGCTTGCAAGGCAGTGAGATGTTGCTGACAGTCGGTGGCAAATTGTTGCAAAATAGCTTTTTGCGCTTGGCTGTCACCTTCGGCAAAGACTAACAACGCATCAAACGCCCCATGCGAACTTGTAGAAATGGACTGTACTTGAGGAGAAATGGGAGGTTCGTTTACTGAGTAGTCCTCATAGTTATTCTTCTCCCCATTTATTATCCATGTGTTCTTAAACACACGCAATAGGTCGGGTTGTGTAAAAGGCTTAAACAGCACGTCGGCAAATCCACAATCCTTAAAGTGACTTGCGGGGAGCAGCGTGTGTGAGGTCATTGCCACAACTTGAACGTTGTTGGGCAAAAGGTGATTATGGCGTAAGGTAGTTAGCACATCGTAGCCAGTCATTGAGGGCATTTCGATGTCGGTCATTACCAATGCGGGGCTGTTGCCTTGCTTAATCCATGCAATGAGTTGTTCGGCTTGACTGAAGGTTGCAATCTGAACCTCGGCAGGCAACACATTGTGTAACATAGCTTCAGTGAGTTGCATTTGCAAGGCATCATCATCAAGCACGGCTATGTGTGTGGCTTGAGCAGTTGTGGAAACAGCCTTGTGGACAAAGGGCTGAATAGGGGATGTTACAGTAGCCGTTTCCATTTGTTCCTCAGCATCAGCCTTTCCCTCAGCTTCATCTTCAGCCTCAGCCTCAGTTTCAATGTCAGCCACGTCATCGCATGTACTTAGGGTAGCGGGCATCTCAAAAGTAAACTGGCTGCCTTTGTCCAATTCGCTGTGTACGGTTAAGTTACCATCAAGGAGTTTGACAAGCTTTTGCGTAATGCTCAATCCCAAGCCTGCGCCTTCTTGCCCTTCGCTACCCCTGACGCGTGTAAAGGGTTGAAAGATGCGTTCAACATCAGCCTGAGTCATGCCACAACCAGAGTCTTGCACCGTGATAGATAAAATGTTGTCGGGGAGCCAGGTAGCAGTAAGGCTCACTTTGCCCGTATGGGTATATTTAATAGCGTTGCTTAAAAGGTTTTCAATGATTTGGCGTAGCAAAAAAGCATCCGTGTTTATACACACTTCCTGGGGGGGCTTATTGGTGCAAACAAATTGTAAGCCCTTTTGCTCAGCCAATGGTTTGAAAATGGTTGCAACCTCGTTGAGCAAGTTGTGCATGTTAGTGGGTTGAGCGTGAATGCTAACATCCCCATTTTCGAGTTTGTAATATTCAACTAAGGCTTTAACCAAGTGTAACAAGTAGTGTGCCGAAGTTGCAATGGCACAAAGCTCCTTAGATTGTTGCACGGTGCTTGGGGGCAATAAGTTAAGATAGCCCAGAATGCTGTTAACGGGGGCTTTGATGTCGTGCGATATGGTAAGCAACAGCCGTTCGCGTTGCAACATCACACGTTCAAGCGTACGCCGATAGCGATTAGAGCGTCGGATGTCGCGCCACAACCACATCATGAGTAAAGCCGAGAGTACAACGGCACAAATAGCCAAATTGCTAAGTTTGCGGGCTGCAGCCGATCGGTGTTGTTGTTCATGATGCGAAACTTGCGCAATGTGTTGTTGTTGGGCAGTGTTAATATTGTCAACCAACAAAGCCATGCGTTGCGACAGTTCGGCAGAGGTGGCACGCAGTTGGTCTGACTTACGGTAGAGGCGTTTGGCTTGAGCCAATGAGTCGCGTTGCAGACTTTTGTGTACCCCAGTCAGCACTTCTGCCAAAGTGTCGGCAATGTTTACTTGGGTTTGTGTAGTGTCGCTCACCCTTTCGTTTTGTGTGAGTTGGGTTCGCACGGTGTCATCCTTGGCACGTTTAAAGGCATCGCCTAATCTGCGAAAGAAACCGCGCTTTCTGCGTTCAATCACCACTTGTTCGCCACGTTCCACCACCGGAACCCCAACCTTAAGGTTAACAGCCCGTTGGTTGTTATGCAGGTTCGCAATTTGTCGTTGCAGGTCGCTTCCCTTGTTATTTTCATGACGTAAGGCAGTTATGAGATTGATCATTCCTTCGCGACGCAAGTCAACAAAAAATTGTAACGAATCAACGCGTGCCTTTTGTTGAGGGTCGGTAACAAGTTTTTTCAGTTCGGTAATAGCCGTTTCCACTTGCTTCATGGCTTGCATGTAGCGTTTTAGTTCAGCATCATCGGCATATAGCATGCTCAGCGTTTCAGCTTGTGTGCTCGCATTGAGTAGCTGGGTGAGCAAATGGTCGGTGGCGCGACGTTGTTTCATTACCTTGTTTTCGGCTTCGGTAATTTGCGTAAACGATTGGGCGTAACGTGTAACATACGATATGGCTACGCCTAAGGTAATTGATAACAGCAAAAATGCTATAATCAATCGTCCCAATGGTTTTTTAGTTGCCCCAGGGTGTCGCCCAGTGCTATGCGCTGTTGCCCTTTTAGGGCGTGCATTTATTAGTGTCACTTATTACCTATTACTTATTACTTAAATACTTAATACTTAGCCCATGCTCCAAGTCGCTTGCAGGTTAAAACCTTATGTAATAGCCACTTTAGCAAGCATAAATCTGTTCTTTTCAAAAATGGTAATGTCGGCATGTGGGTTGCATCGTTTCGCTTCAATAGCAGCAAAGTGGCCAGCTGCGCCACCACCAATAATGGCAATGCGTAAGGGTGTGGTCATTTTGGAGTTGTTTTTTGTTAGCGGGGTTCTATTTGTAATGCAAAGATACGTACGTCTTTTTAAATAGCAATCGTTTGAAAATAAATCTGATTTTAAAATTGTCTAACTACAGCGTTTCGTACATTTAAAAATCTACACACAATAGTGCACAAATCAACTTATCGGCATAATTGCCCCTCCACTCAAAGCCTTTCAGTTTTTTTGAAAACGTGCTTTATAGGTGAGTTCCCTTAGTAAAATCCATTATTTTTTAATGCAAACCGAAAAAAATAGCTCATAAATTTGGCTATTCAAATAAAACCCCCTACCTTTGCACTCGCAAATAAGCCAAAAACGACGGCTACCATTTGTAAGGAGAGATGGTAGAGTGGTCGAATACACCGGTCTTGAAAACCGGCGTACCGCAAGGTACCGGGGGTTCGAATCCCTCTCTCTCCGCAGCAGAGTCCTGTAAGTCTTTGATTTACAGGACTTTTTCTTTTTATGCTTTTAAGTAGTCCCCCTAAGTAGTCCCTCTTTGCGCAATATCATTTTTATATTTGTTTAACGCTAACATTGCGCTGTTGTCCGTCTTTTTTAGTGTTTTTGTTGATTTCTGCGTGGGAAAAATTGTACCCATTTGTAACTTGTGCTTTTGCCTAATACTGCACTTTAGCCATAAATCTTACTAAGTAGTCCCCCTAATAGTCCCCCCATTATGCTATTTTATTTGAGGGTATAGTAATTATGTTTTGGAACATCACATATAGTTATCATGCTTCTTATATTTGAGTAGCACATAATAGCTGTCGTTCATATCAGGGCGATGGCTATTTTTGTGTCTATAGCATCCACTAATCAGTCAAATTACAATCCGTTTTACGGAAAACATTTTCCGTAACTTCCCAAAACTTTTCCGTTAAAAAAAATGTTTTCCGCAACAATCCGCTTGTGGTAATTTTATTCTTTAATCGCAAAATCCGTTAATAACTTTGTACTGCGATTAGGCACTAAAGCCACGCAAATACATCAATGGAAACAGACAACAAGCCAATCATCCAGGCAACACTGGGTGACTTGAAAGAAATGATTGAGGATATGTTCGCAACTCCTACAGACTATCCTCATGACAAACCGCCAGAGGTCAAAAGACATCTGGTTTATGGATTGGCAGGACTGGCTAAACTGCTTGGAGTATGTAAGTCAACCGCTTCAAAAATTAAAAGCAGTGGCATCTTAGACCCAGCAATCAGTCAGCATGGTAAAGTAATCGTAATTGATGCGGACTTGGCTCTTGAACTAATGAAAGCAAAACCAAACGCATCAGTAGTTATTAACAATAAAACAAAATGTAGGAACTATGGCAGAAACATTAGATAATGTGGCTGTAAAGCCCATTAATGAAGAAACGGGAAACATGACAGTTGAGCAGACAAACACCCAAGTGAGCAATGAAGAGGTAAACTTGAAGGATTTTACAGAGTTTTGCGAGTATGAGATGCTGCGTATTAAAGAGCAATATCCTAATTGTGTCTCAACATTCCCGAATGGCGATGTTGCTTCTTTAAACTTGAAGGGACTTAAAGACGCAGGCGTTGAGTTTTATGGTCTTGGTGTAAATCGTACACATGGTGCAGACGAGCAGAAGACAGGTCGCTCTATCCTTGAAAACGGTGCACAGCAGAGCTTAATCGTCATAACAGTATCGATGGCAGATAAGGCTGGCATTAAAGTAGAGCGATTTGTCAAAGACCCTAACAAAGACAAACCTATAAACTCTGATGGTATTGTCGTGGTGGATGGTCATGGTCGAGTTGACTTCTTGCAAACGATACAGGAGTGGCCTCTCATCATGGGACATTTCCCTATGAAGGATAAGGATGGCTATTACAATTTTGCCAAAGCATTTACTGAGATAAATATCAATGTCTCAAAGTGGAAAACGCAAGATATGGTAGCCAAGCGTCAGATTGAAGACGGTGTGAATACTCATGAGGGTTGGGTGATGATAAATGACCTTGTTTCTAAAGGTTATAAATATCAAGCAGCATGTCAGCTGGCAACACTCAAACCTGACCGTCTCACTGCAAGACAAGTAGCAAACGGTGACGAGAGTGATTTTTTCGTAAACATTGAATATGGCAAACGTATTCATAAGGCTCTTAAAGATAGATTTGGCGAGGGAGATGACAAGACCATAAAGACGAAAGAGTTTACCAAAGAGATTGTCTTGTCCCTTGTAAAATTGATCAACAGACAGGGAATTGGTTGGGCTACAGAGATGATGGAGGAATTTATCAATACTCTCCCAAACAAAGAAGTTGCAGAGATTAAGAATGCCAAGAGTACTAAGGTACAGCGAAAAGATGAGAAGCGTAAGCAGATTCTTGACAAAGCCTTTTCATTCTTCTTGGGTCAGAATAATATAAAGTTATAAATCTGGTATGGAGACTACCGTAACCGCCTTATACGTCTCTTCAATGTGTAAGGCTAAAACAATAAAATTATGAGACCATTTTTTATTGGTAACAAAATGTACATTGCCACAACTACAGTTGGCAACTATTCAAAAGTCCTCAAACAGATTATAGCGGATTGGGGAAAGAAATTTGTATTTTACAAGGAGAGAAGTAAAACCAAAATCGGAACACTGCCATTTCCTGCTCGTGTAGAACTATCTTTTTCTCGTCCCCTGCCTGTACCTTATCGAACAATACTGAAATCGTATGTATGTGCTAGTGATGTAAAGTATATTCTTGACCTACCTCCTACAGCTTTTGATATGAGCGATACTACATTCACCGATAAAATTCAGATTAACGGTGAGCCAGACGTCTATATTGCAATGAAGGAAGTTGCTGATATGTATTGGCGGAGAATTGCTTCTGAGGTAAGGAAACACGGTTTTAACAGTAACTATGAGTTCCCTGGTAAAATCGAGCTGACGGTAACGAGCAAATATTTTACAGTTCAGATTGATTACAAGTAAAGAGTATATCCCCTTTCTCCCTTTTTAGTGGAGTTTGGGGAATATACAATAGTCAAATATGCCATTTTATCCAATCAAAACTCTCATTAGAAAAATAAACAATATTTATGACCAAATTAAAAATTAAATTAAGGAATTGTAGCGTGGAACTGCCTGATGATGTAGGCAATTTTATTCTGAGTACAGGATGTGGTTCTGGCAAAACATACTGGCTTGAACGCTTCATTTTGGCACACTACATGGAAGGTATACTGATTATTGTTGATTCCATCGTCAGCGCCAATTCTTTATACTTCGATTTGCTGACCAAATTAGGTTTAGACGCAACAGATATGATGATGATACATTCTCAAACAGATTACGAAGTACAGAATGAATATGCCAACAACCCAGAAGAAGTAACAAAGAAGAAAGTGTTGATAATGACAAACGTAAGGCTTTATACAGAATACCCACCAATACATCTGCTTTACAATAAAAATGGAGTATCTCTATCTCCTTTTGATGGTGACTGGGAGAAGCTAATGCACAATCCTAATACTCGTCGTTGGATTATTATTGACGAAATTCCAGGCTTCATCCAAAAGTATTCCACAGTGTCTAAACTGCATTTGGGAGTTCTTGGGGAAGATGATGGTAGTGGTAAGTATAAAGCAAAAGAGTTTGTAGCGATGAGAAAGGATTATAACACATTCATTGCTCATTCTGATGCTGCTTGGTTCGATACATCAACATTGGGGAAACTCAAAACAGATACAGCTCTCTCCATTATCGAACACGAATACCCCAAGATGATGAAAGCCCAAGGCAATGCAGTAATCCAATTCTCTCCTTGCGATTTCCAAACAAATAATAGTCTTGTGTTGATTATGGAAGGTGCTGGCGATGTTCTTTTTAAGGATTCAAGCATATACAAACTTATAGATATTCCTCAAAAATACAGAGCCAAGGCAGACTTCCATAGCTTTAATGTTCCCAATCTTAACCGTAGAAACAACAAACATCAGAAGTTAATAAAGAGTATGGTTCAATCCGTAATCGCTATTCTTTCAAGTGTAAAAGGAAAGACTCTCATCGCTTGTTGGAATGATTTTAAAGGTGATGATAAGGGGATAACAAGTGATACTCAGAATAGTAATGATATTACTCTTGTTACTTTACTTTCTGACGAACTGACTAAAGCGAATATCCCACAAGACATATATAGTATTATCTATTACGGAAGTGCAGAGAGTAAGGCAGTAAATGACTTTAAGGACTACAGTAACATCATCCTCCTTGGCAAATGGTCTCTTCCTGTTTCAACATCTTCAGAAAAATTCAACAAAGCTTTCCTGACAAACACTACTCTTACAAGATATATGCTTTGGGAGTATGTTCAGCTAATAACAAGAATAGCCATCAGACAAGACAAGGACATTAATGTGTTTTATACAGATGACCACAACAGAGATTTTATACAGACATTAGAGAAGTATTTTAACCAGAACATTCTTGATATTCCAGAAGAGCATATTGATTGGAGAGACAAGGTAAGGAAACTCAATAACGGTAAAAGAGTTGTCAGTCAAATTGAAAGGTTATCTCAGAGATTTCCTTATATTCCCCAGGTGATAGTAGAGGGGAAACAGAATAAGACCATAAATGTATCTTTGAAGGAAGTCAACAATCTCATAGGCAAGTCAAAAAAGAGAAGAGATTACAAGCATTTAATCAGTATATTGCAGAAATTTGGAATATCCTTGGTTTTGCAATAAATTCACTTGGGGATAAACTTACCTGTACTCATTCCTTTCAGTAATGAGATACCTTAAATATTCATTTAAGAGGTGTAAAAACTTCATACACATATTATATATTATAGAGACAAAGAAATTACACCTATATCATTATAACATATCCTTTATCGACTGCAAGAAGATAAAGGTATGATAAGTTTAACCCTAGGACAATTTCCAAAGACAAAAGAAAAAGGAGGAAGATTTAGTCCTGAGCTAATCTTCCCCTAATTTTACTTACCATAAATCATAATCTTCAAGTAACTGTCAGATGTACTGAAGCAAACATCCTTAACATCTTCTATAGCTTGACAGGACATAAATTCATCTTTAATATCTTTTTGGTCAACATAATATCCATCAGCATATCCTAACAAGAAAAAGTAGTTTTTGCCAGGAGTAGGATAAAAAACATCTTCTGGAAGACCTGTTATCAATTTGGCATCTACATCTTTAATGTCACCAAGAAGATGATATTTTGTATCTCTGTAAAATGTAAGGATGGCTAAATCATTCTTCTCGTCAAAATCATATTCAACCTTACTTAGTTTTATATCTGGATAATAAGTTTTAGTGACCATCAAAAGTACATCTTCCAAAGCTGGTTTGTACTTGACTTTGCTGGTATCAATTTCCATTCCCTGTATTAAAAATTTCATAGTTAATCCTCCTTTCCTTTAGTTTTTTGTGATGTGATACAAAGAGTACAACCAAACTCTTCATTGAGATATGCCTTCAAAGAGTTATAGGCATCTACTCTTCTTCTGTCTCTGGGGGAAATCTTCAAAATGTCTTGTAAGCTAATCTCAATATTACTTCCAGAGGTAAGAGAATATCCATTATCTCTGAGTGCTTCCAAGTCTCTGATGAACTTGCCTTTTACTGATTTCTCAACTTTATTCTGTTCCTTGGAGTGTTGAATCTCCTGTCCTTCACCGACTACATTAAATTCATCGGTAACAAGGGAAAACATGTATTCAAACATTATCGTTAGTTTTGACTTTGGTACATATATATAAGGGTTTTCGTTCATTTTTGCCTGTTTTTGTGGGTGTACAAAAAATGAACGCTTATAAAGCCTTGATACTCTTATAGTTGAGAACAAAGTCAAGATAAAATTCTTGACGAACTTCAAAGCATAAAGAAAGGGATTGCCAGATGATGAATTTGGAACAACAAGAACTTTGGCTTGGCTGGAACTTTAACCCTTATGATGCGGTTAATTTGCAGGTCGGGCTATTGCTTGAAGTTATTATTATGAGGTCAAAAACCAAAGTGTTTTTGAACCTCTATTTTTTGTCTTTTCTATTATCGCCTCAAAGCCTTAATAATAGTAATAGACAAAACAATTTAACAACAACGTAAAATATCAGAAAATATGAACATCAAAAAAACTTTAGTGATTGGCTATCGTGTACTTTGTGTAGCAGTCACTTTAATTGAAGCCGCAGACCTTGGGAAAACCATCTACGGCAAGTACAAAAACAAGAAGTCGGTAAAGCCAATATCTACCGACACAAAAGTCGAGACAGTATGTGACTAAAAACGAGAGACTCGACACAATTATTACCCTATTGGAGGCTATCACATTTTTCTTCAAAGGGTATAAAAAGTTATCGGGAGCAACCAGCAAAATTAAGTCTGGAGGCTCCCATAGTTCTAACTGTTCAAAATGTAACAAACATGAACAAAACAACGAAATCAGAACTTATCATCAGAGCAATCAATAAGAATGGCTCTGTTACGCTCGTGAGAAACATGAAGGCAAAGATTATACGCTTTCCTTTCCTCCCACGACTAAGTTACTTTACAGTTTGCTAACAACTTCAAAAAGAATAACAACATGAAGAAGAAAGAAGCAACTACAGCCGTGATTGTTCCTACAACTGGAACTATCACATCAGACATAACCTTGGGTCTCGAAAAATCAGATGATATAATCGAGGCTGAAGTTATTGAAGAAGAAGATTGGGGTGACAACCATCCTAACTTCATTGAAAGCAACACTCAGAGTATCACGCTTGAAGAGTTGCAAACAAAGAACGTAATTCCTACTTTTGTTGATGGCACATTAACGTTAGCACATCAGAATTTTATTGGTTCTGTAAGAAGTGTTGCCGAGAAAGTATTTGGAGAACTTACACCTGTTGAGTGCAGGGTTTCTCATCCTATTATTGGAAGAATACCATCAGCTCAACACAAAAAATCAAGTGAATTGACAGATGCAGACAAGACCGTATTTTATCAGAGATTGGCTTTTTGCTGCCATGTCAAGAACCTTACAAAAACTATCAATGGGCAATCGGTTCACCTTTGTATTGGTGGAGTAAGAGCTTATAACGAAGACAAACTCTATAACAGACCAACCGCATTAAAATTCAAAATCTTTGTTGGTTGGCAAGTAAGAGTGTGTTCAAACTTAATGCTGACGTGTGATGGGAACTCAGGTACCATTGACTGCATGACGGAAGCAGACATAATGCAGAAGTCATTTGAACTATTCAGTGGTTTTAACCCTCACAAGGAAGAAACTTTACAACTCTTGGAAAATTTGCAATCAACCGCTATCTCCGAAGAGTTATTCTGTAAGATTATCGGTCGAATGAGACTTTACCAGTTTCTTTCGCTATCTGAACAGAAACAACTACCACAGCTAACTATTGGTGATCAAGCCGTAAATGCTATGGTAAAAAACTATGTGTCTAATCCCAATTTCGGTAAGAAAGAGGGAGAAGATATTACTACATGGAATCTACTACAGCTCGCTAACGAATCTGTAAAATCCGCTTATATAGATAAGTGGTTAGATCGAAACCAGAACTGTACTGATTTTGCTTTAGGAATCCAAAAAGCCCTAACAGGTAAAGATACTGAGGGCTATTCTTGGTTCATCAACTAACATCCTTCGCTCTAAAAGTCTGGAAACTAATAGACCTGGATGTTTGAGAGATATACATTTATCAACGAAAGAAGATTTTTGTGTATCTCTCTTTTTGTTTATCATTAGTATTCACAACAACTTAAAAAATACCGCAATGTGTAAATTTAAGAAACCAGAAATTCCTGCTAATATAACAGCAGATGAGCGTAGATCTCTTATGTTCAACGCTTTATCTTCTCTCGACCTCAACGACAAACTGGAGAAGAGAGAGAACGACAAGCTCAGTTACTTATCCTGGGCTAACGCTTGGGCAGAGTTTAAGGCAGCATATCCGAGTGCTACCTATCGAGTAATCAAAAATCCCGAAAACAACTTACCTTACTTCACAGATCCGAATGTAGGTATTATGGTGTTTACTGAGGTTACAGTTGATGACCTAACTCACTCTATGTGGTTGCCTGTAATGGACTCAAAAAACAAAGCCATGAAGCTAACCGCCTATACATATCAAGTATGGGACAGCTATAAGAAGGCTTACATCGAAAAGACGGTTCAAGCCGTTACAATGTTTGACATCAACAAAACACTCATGAGGTGCTTAGTGAAGAATCTTGCTATGTTTGGACTTGGACTTTATGTCTATGCTGGTGAGGATATTCCAACTGACAACACAGCAGACGATGGTACAACATCTACTGCCAACACAACAAAGAAAGCGACAACAAGAAGAACTACCACTAAGACAACTACCACGGCACAACAGAAATCCCTCGACAAGTATGCTGGAATTAGAGCAGCCGTAAACTCTTGCATTAGCCAAGACCAACTTGCAAGCCTTTACTATCAGCATCAGAACGAAGTAAATGGTAATGAGGAGGTAAAGGCAATCTTCACACAACGTAAACTCCAACTTCAACAAGCAGCGTAACTATGGCAAAACGAATAGAACTAAAGAACTCTGGTGTCTTTTTCAATGAAGAGGCGCACGAGTATTGGCTTGGCGATAAACAGCTAAGTGGAATCACAGGGATGCTTCAAAGACAGCTATTTCCTGATGAATTTAACGGTATCAGTGAGGCTACTCTTAATGCAGCAGCAGAATATGGTACAGGAGTCCATTCTTCGATAGAGGACTTCGATAAGAACTGGATAAATGATGGTACACAAGAGACAGTCGATTATATCCAAATCTGCAAGGACTATGGATTGACGCATGAGGCATCTGAATATAACGTGACAGATGGCAAATCATGGGCATCCAATATTGACAAGGTATATAGAGTTTCAGACGATACCTTTTCTTTGGGCGACATCAAGACTTACGGACAGATGACAGCAGACAAACTTCAAAAGGCTCGCTGGCAACTTTCAATTTATGCTTATCTATTTGAGCTTCAGAACAAGAAGGCAAAGGTAGATAAACTCTTCATCATACATCTTCGTAACAAACCGAAGAAAGATGGAACTTTCGACCACATATCTGAAATCATCTTCCTCAGTCGTATTCCCCCTGAGATTTGCAAAGATCTTCTCGACACAGACCTTCGAGGTGAGCAATTTAAGAATCCTTATGCTATCCCCTATGAGTGGCGATCACAAGAAGAGACAATCCGTGAACTTATCGAAGCCAAGAAATCAGCAGAAGAGCAGTTGAATATTATCAAAGGCAAGCTCCTCTCTGACATGGAAGAGAAGGATGTGAGGAGTTGGGTAACAGAGACAATGAGAATTACTCGTAAACTCCCGACAACTCGCAGCAGTTTTGACTTGAAAGCATTTAAGGCAGATAATCCTAATATAGATTTGTCTTCCTACATGAAGACCTCCGATGTGGCAGGGTCTTTAAGCATTGCCATATAACAACCAGTATTTACAGAGCTGGGGAGATTATCAAATACAATAGATTTTCTCCCTGGCTTTTTTGTTTCACAACATTAAAAATCAGAAAATATGAATTATCAGGAAACTGTAATATTGAAAGAGAGCCGAGAATATAAAGCGGCTGAAGCTTTGACAGATTCCATCAACTCAATGTCATGGAATCCTAAGAAGTTTGGACTTGCTGTTAGTATGCAACACAGAACATTACAGCAGTCGTTGATGAAATCGTTTGTGGCAACTATCCGAGTTATAGCTAGCGATGATTACGGTTACGATGACAGAAATCGTGGCGCACATGAAGCCGCAAAGAAGATGGTTGAGTCTGGCATTTTGGATGACATTTACTTACCATTCATTTAGCCTATGACTTACGAATGTTGCTGTTCCGATATTACTCTTTCGGAATGGCAAAAGAAGATGAAGGGGATTAAGCCTATCAATTACAAGTGGTTGGTAAATAAAATCAAGAAGCATATTCCTCAGCTATACGAGGCATTAGCACTTGACTACTATAACCCCTATGAGAATAAGTGTGGAGTGAATCAGGACTACTATATCTTGGTTCACTCTTCTATTGAGTATTTTATTAAAAAATAAACAACAATGGCAGCAAATATCAATATCGAGCTATTCAAAAGATACGCTCCAAAGAAGAAGTTGGAGATTATCAACGCTCTTACCAGGAATGAACTTTTGGCTATAACAAACAATACCATCCTCAGAATTATCAAGGAGGCAGGTCGTGGAGATAGCAACAAAACAAGATGCAAGTATAAAACATTATTCCTTTCTGATGCTGGCAACAACAGGAATAGCAAAGTGACAAACATTTATAACTGGAAGAAGGATGAAGTCTATCTTTCGGTTTACATCCAGGGTGACGATACAGATACCTATGTTACTTATAAACTCAGAGACTTTCTCGACAACAGATATGAAGAGCTGTGTCTGGGACATATCGAAGAGTCATTCAGAAATGGTTATTCTCACAAGAAACCAGCCAACTACAACAGAGCAGACAGAGCCAGAGTTATCAAGGCTATTCTTACTGCCTATGTTGAATGCAAGTACGAATCAAAACTAAAAGCAAATGGTAACAAATAAGAAATCGACTAAGAAAGGTAAGGTAACAGTATCTTATCGTGGTGCATCTATGCTTGATGTAGTCCGCTATGTTCACGAAGAGACTGTAAGACATTGTGAGTATTGCGGCAGACCGATGACAAGAAGTGACGTTAATGATCATGGTTCTCTTTGCGAGGACTGTTATATGAGAGAGTATTATGGCTAAGCATATCATCTACAACGAGTGTTACATCATCAAATTCAACAACCACAACTACGAGGCTTTTATTCTCAATGCTGACGATGATGTTGAGTTTAAGTTTTTCGCCAATCTGTCTGATGCAAAACATTGGATAGATAAATATAATGTACCGAACAATGGATAAAAATCAAACAGTCGCAAAGAAGATATGGCATGATTATCTTCAATGCTCTACAAAGCCCTTCTCTTGGGGACTGAACTTCAATAGCGTAAAAGTTATTGAGGATGGTACTGCCTTTCATGTTCAAGGCATGGTTTGTGGTTGGATTAAGGTTCAACAAGACACAACCGACAACAAATACAAGATAACAATCACTCCTGACAATTCTATGGAATCCGAGGTTGTGTATCATTATGTATCTTGTGAGAATATAGTATCTCTTATAGACGTAAATGTTAAGTACGGCATATCCTACTACGACTACATTTGCCCTATCTTCGGACTTACACAAAAAATGGCAGTGTAAGAGTGCCTATATAATAAGGTATAGGGGAATATCAGGAAACTAACAATCTCTGGTATTCCCCTTTTTTATTTTACCAATAGCACCAACAAGACGAACATCTAATAACTGCTAATATGGATAAGAACAACGAAAAATATGTGGCTTACCTGCGAGTGAGTACACAAAAACAAGGATTCTCAGGACTTGGACTTGAGGCACAGAAGGAGATTATCAAAAATTACCTTCACACCAAAATTCCGATTGCTGAATTTACAGAAGTTGAAAGCGGACGCAAAACAGATAGACCCAAACTAAAAGATGCGTTGGCTTTATGTAGAACAACAGGAGCGACACTTATAGTAGCCAAACTCGACCGATTGGCAAGAAATGTATCGTTCCTCTCTAATCTTTTGGAATCAGATGTGGATATTGTCTTTTGCGACTTTCCACAGGCAAACAAAATGGTTCTTCACATACTGGCGGCAATATCTCAGTATGAAGCAGAATTAACAGCATCAAGAACAAAAGCAGCATTGCAAGCAAAGAAAGCCAGAGGTGAGAAGTTGGGTAATCCAGAGCACCTGATGGATAAACACGAGCAAGCAATAGCCAAAAGTAATCAAACCAACAGCGACAAGGCTAAGAACAATCCTAACAATAAGCGAGCTGTGGCATTTCTGAAAGTTATGATTTCACAAGATAAGTCTTTACAGGAAATGACCAATATACTCAATAACGAGGGATTTGTTACTGCTCAAGGTTGTAGGTTCGTCCCTGCAACTGTAAAACGCTTGATCAAAAGATACAACTTAAAATGAAAGAGAATATCAACAATCAGGAGGGTGCTATTATTAGAACTCTCCATTCTTCAAATGTAGCATACGCAAGAATTTATAGCGAAGAACAACGTATGAGAATCAAACAACTCATACAACACAACTTTCTTCCACATCATACTTCTGTGGGGGTCGGTAAATCTACGAGAAAGCATTGGAACGTGGAGAAGTACCAAGGCAAATATGGAGTGGGGTTTAAGATGATTACCACAAGCCCCTATAGCTCCAACTTCAACCACCTAACCTATTTTATCAAGGAGGCGGTATGACAGAACAATATCTTTATCCTGTGTACGAGACTGATGCTTGGCATTCCACTTCAAATCGGGATTGCAAGGGTATCTACACATCAAAAGAAGAAGCCGTTGAAGCCATAGCGGAACATCATAATATTCCTTTGGATGAATTTGATGGACTTACGGCAGAAGAGGCAAGAGAACAAATAAAACAAGAATTACAAATCCCCTTTCAAACACAGGGCTATACTGTAAACTATGACATTGAGGTATGGCTTGTGAATGACTGGGCTTAAAAATCGAGAACAATGAAAAAGTTTACTGTACATTACAACTATTACGCTACAGCCGATGTAGTAGTTTTTGCCAACTCGAAAGAAGAGGCTATCGAAAAGGCTGACCAAATCGAACTTGACAACAATGACTTTGAACTGGATTTTGACAGTAGAGAAGTCTTTGAGTCAGAGGATGCAACTTCAAACAAGATTACGATATGAGAATCTTATGGTACTTTATGGCTTGGACTAAAGAATCAGCCAAGCCTATCACATTATGGGTAGAAGCAAAAAATCAAGGAGCAGCAAGAAACTTGATTATGAGAGCAAACCCATTTGTGACCAAGTTAATGTTTTACAAATCAACAAGAATAGAATAATCATGGAACCAAAGTATGTTTTAATCTTAGACTTCACTATCGGATGCTTGAATATCATAGAGCTTACCGATGACGAACTGAAAGCATCTGAGGAGTATGAGGATTTTTCAGATTTCCTCTCAACCCTCGAAGATAAGTATGGTTTCAGACTAAGTAATTCACAGTGGATGACAACAGAAACTTTGTCTATCTACCGCTACAAGGATGGAAAGGAGGTCGATGATGCCGAATTGGTGTGATACATCTTACAAATGTGTAGGAGATTTGAAGGAAGTAAAATCTCTGCATAAAGTCTTGAAGTATATGGAGAAACGTAAGACTTCTATCCTAAAGAATGGCTTCGGAAAGAGGTGGCTCGGAAACTTGGTACACAAGCTTGGCGGCAACTGGGAAAAGTCACGCTGCCGTGGTGAGATTACAGATTTCTCTCTTGACGGAAATGTACTGACAATAAACCAGGAAACGGCATGGTGCGAACAGGAAAGTGTTAGACAGATTATCGAAAAGACCTATCCGAGCATTAAAGTTTATTTTATGGAACAAGAACCTGGCTGTGGAGTCTTTTACACAAACGATGCTTCAGGTGATTATTTCCCAGAACGATATTTCCTTGATTCATACGAGGATTGGGAATATTTTGAAACTCTCGATGAAGCAGCAGATTTTGTGTCTAATATTGTCGGGATTGATGTAGAGCCAAACGTTAATGCAATACAAAATGCTTTGGATGCTTACGTTGAAGAACACGAAGAAGAGAATGAGGATCTGTTTTATTCATTCCACGAGTTTGAGGTTTGCAATGACTAATCAAATTGGGAAGAAGGCTTTTTATGGGCTTTCTTCCCCTTTTTTCGCCCCTTAAAACATAAAACAACTTGTGTCAAATAAATTCCTCGAAACTCTGTTTAAGGAAGGTCAACGCCTAAAGTATGAATAAGAATAGTCTTGTTCATAACATTAAACTTAAATACTATGACAACAGAGAAACAATCATTCATTCTCTTCGATACCCTCTTGGATATGGGAGAATTGGCTGAAAGCATTCAGAAAAAGATGCAGCCTAAATATGATGCCGTTTATGGAAAAGGTGTTATTGATTTTAGTGTTACCAGAAATGATCTTCATTCTATTTCATTCACTTGGAAACGTAACCTCAAATTACCTGAAAAGGAATTGATTGGGATAATGGATGCTGAACTTATAACAGGATGGAAAGTTTCAAATACTAAACCACTTGAATTTGTTGACTCTCGACCAACACAAGCAAAGGCAGGAAAGGTGTTACTTAGAAGTTTTGCTCCTCGATATAAAAAGCTAATGAGGAAACACTACAAATTGGATTACAACAACTATGACATTTCTGTATCAGCGACTTCTACCGAACTGAAAATGACAATCAAATTTATTCCATTTAGAGGTGTCGTTTACATGTATACTTATAATGGGAAGGAGAAAGAACATGGCAAGTCGTATGTAGGTGAAACTATCAATGAGAAAGCTCGTAGGCGTAATTGGAAGAAACTTGATGACAAATATGCAAATGAGAAACTCAACGAGGCTAAACGAAGATTAGGTATAGACGATTGGATTTACCATGAGCTTGAAATCATCACAGATTACTATGATTTAGGAATGTTAAAACCCAAATTATTCTCTTTAGAAGGAGATTATATCGAGAAATACGATACAATCAATAATGGTTATAATGTGGCTAAATATGGAACTGGTAATAAAGGTGTGAACTTCTCGGCTTCACATCGACAAAAAATCGGAGCTGCTTCTAAAGGGAGAACTCATACAGCTGAAACCAAACAAAAGATCTCGGCAGCTAATCTCGGTAGAACACAATCTGATGCTACCAAACAGAGAATTAGTCAAGGCAATACAGGCAAAAAACGTACTCCCGAAATGAGGAAAGCTCAATCTGATCGTATGAAAGGAATTGAACCAAAAGCAGCTTCTGAAGGTGCCAAAAAGTGGAGAGAGACACATGGTGGAGGTTATTGGGGAAACCACAAAATACCTGATGCAGCCAGAGCAAATATGAAGCTCGCCCAACAAAAACGAGGCAAAGCAGTCAGAGCTTTTGCACCAGACGGAACATGGCAAGATTTTAATACCATGAACGATGCCGCTAAAGCTCTTGGGATGAATCCTGGCAGTATAGCAAATAATCTAAAATCTAATGGCGTTTGCAATAATGGCTACAGATTCAAAACAACTGTACCTAAT
>ERZ1026874.508-NODE-508-length-24127-cov-16.608549_pt1 | contig 24127 bp, 21 predicted proteins | sample MGYA00380167_ERZ1026874 | MGnify/ENA primary metagenome ERZ1026874 (study PRJEB33269, sample SAMEA4719803) | human gut metagenome | biome: human-associated habitat; feature: organic feature; material: feces | place: Cameroon | collected 2013-10 ...
AAATATTTTGTGATTTTAACAGACTCTTTTTCCGTTGGGGAAGAAGGGTCTTTCTCTTTACCAGGGAAATAAAATGGGAGGATCAGCAATATGTTAAAGGTAGCAATTTACGGAAAGGGTGGGATTGGAAAGTCCACGATCACATCGAATCTGGCAGCAGCATTTGCAGCTATGGGGAAGCGCGTAATCCAGATCGGATGTGATCCGAAAGCAGATTCAACGATCAATCTGTTAGGCGGCGAGCCACTGCGTCCGGTAATGAATTATATGAGAGAAGAGGATGAGGAGCCGGAAGAATTAGATCAGATTGCAAAGGAAGGATTCGGCGGCGTGCTTTGTATCGAGACGGGCGGACCGACGCCGGGACTTGGCTGTGCAGGTCGTGGGATCATAGCGACATTTCAGTTGTTAGAAGATTTGCGGTTGTTTGAGACATACAAGCCGGATGTCGTTCTGTATGATGTGCTTGGGGATGTTGTCTGTGGCGGGTTCGCAGCACCGATCCGGGAAGGATATGCGGAGAAGGTTGTGATCGTTACATCCGGGGAAAAGATGGCTCTGTATGCGGCAAACAATATTTCCAGTGCGGTTCGTAACTTTGAAGATCGCAGTTATGCAAGAATCTTTGGATTGATCCTGAATCATAGAAATGTGGAAAATGAAACAGAGAAAGTGCAGGCATTTGCAGAGGAAAAACAGATTCCGATTGTCGGTGAGATTCCAAGAAGTGATGAGATCATACACTGGGAAGATCAGGGGAAGACAGTGATCGAGGGCAATCCGGAATCGGAGATCAGTAAGAGGTTTTTTGAACTGGCAGAAAAGCTGTTAGAGGATGAAACAGAAAGTGTGAGATAAAATATAAGTCGAGGGAAAATATATGAAGAAAGCATATTTTTGTACAGCGGAAGAACTGGAACAAAGAGGAAAGGATAATCTTCCGAAACAGTTTCAGTCAGGGGAACATTTAATCTATAGTTCTCCGGCTACGCTTGCCTTTAACTCTCCGGGGGCAGAAGGATTCGGAGTAAAGAGAGCGGGGCTTGCAGTGCCGGGATCAATCATGCTGATTGTAGCACCGGGATGCTGCGGAAGAAATACATCCATGATCAGTTCAATGAAAGAATATAATAACCGTTTCTTTTATCTTTGTATGGATGAGACTGATATTGTAACAGGCCGTCATTTGAAAAAAATTCCGAAAGCAGTTGCATCAATCTGTGAAAGTCTTGAGAAGAAGCCATCCGTTGTGATGATCTGCATTACCTGCGTGGATGCACTTCTTGGAACAGATATGGAGCGTGTCTGTCGAAAAGCAGAAGAAAAGGCCGGACTTCCGGTGCGTCCATGTTATATGTATGCGCTGACAAGAGAAGGGAGAAAGCCACCGATGGTTCATGTGAGGCAGTCATTGTATTCACTTCTTGAACCAGCACGAAAAAAAGGAAATGTAGTAAATCTGCTTGGATATTTTTCACCACTTGTAGAGGACTGTGAATTATATACATTGCTTCAAGATGCGGGCGTAAAAACAATCCGTGAGATTTCAAGATGTGAAGATTTTGAAGAATATAAGAAAATGTCAGAGGCAAATTTTAATCTTGTTCTTCATCCGGAGGCACGATTTGCGGCAGAAGATTTTCATGACAGATTAAAGATTCCGTTTATCGAACTGCGCAGACTTTATCAGATTGATAAAATTGAAAGCCAGTATCAGGCATTCGGTGCGGCACTTGGAGTTGAATTTCATGCAGGAGAACAGAAAAAACAGGCACAGGAAGCAATTGAAAGTTTCCGTAAAGTCTGTCCAAATCCTGTATTTGCTATTGGGGAATGTGCAAATGCGGATCCGTTTGAATTATCATTAGCATTGGTGAAATATGGATTTAAAGTAGCAGAAATCTACGGAACGATCACTGGAGAGAACTTTATTTACATCAGACAGTTGAAAAAGTTAAGTCCGCAGACAAAGATTTTCTCCAATATGGAACCGACGATGCTCTATTACGATCCATCCGAAAGTGGCGTGACACTGACAATCGGAAAGGATGCCTGTTATTATCATCCGAACACAAAAGGAATCCATTGGAATGAGGAGAGACAGCCTTTCGGATATGCAGGCGTAAGAAGACTGTTTGAGGCACTTGAGCAGGTTGTGACAGAACAGGCAGAAGGTAATGTTTTGCAGAAACAGGTGGAAGTGATCGGTGCAGATTCACAAGAAGTAATTGTAGAGCAGAGTCAAGAACCGTTGTTTAAAGACGAAGTTGACGTAAAAGAAGAAGCAGTCCATGTTCGTGGTCTATGGAAAGGATTGACTCCTTTTGCACCGGATCAGTCAGGTGCAGCGTCCGTTTTCTATGAACTGGGAGGAATCCTTGTTATCTGTGATGCGGGAGGCTGTACAGGAAATGTATGCGGATTCGATGAGCCACGCTGGTTTGGAGAGCGCAGTGCGATCTTCAGTGCAGGCCTGCGCGACATGGATGCAATCCTTGGAAGAGATGACAGACTTGTCGCAAAGCTTACAGATGCAGCAGAGAAGATAGATGCAAACTTTGCAGCAGTGATCGGAACACCTGTTCCAGCAGTCATTGCAACGGATTATAAAGCACTTCAGAGAATGTGTGAGAAGAAGACAAGCCTTCCGATTCTGACTGTGGATACAAACGGAATGGAATTGTATGATGCAGGAGAAGAAAAAGCATGGCTTGCATTATTCAAGACCTTCGCGGAAAAAGACGTAACGTCACAGAAGGAAGTTTCAGAAGAAGACAATTCTCCTAAAAAGACGAAGATCGGAGTTCTCGGTCTGACGCCACATGATGTCAGTGACCTGCATGTAGAAGAAAAGTTCCGGAAAATAGAAAATGAGAATACGCGTTATATTTGCTATGGAATGGGAGCAGGTATTGATGAAGTGAAAAGTGCAGGATTTGTAGATAAGAATCTGGTTGTAGCACCGGCGGCACTCGAGACAGCAAAATATCTGGAAAAAGAATTTGGCACACCGTATGAAGTGGGATATCCATTCGTAGATGAATGGATACCTGAACTTGATTATGCTGGGAAAAAGATACTGATCATTCATCAGCAGGTGATTGCAAATGCCATCAGACAGGAAATTCGTACAAGAAGTGATGAACAGAATACAGAATTTACGGTGGCAAGCTGGTTCATGATGAAATCAGAACTTTCAGAAGAAGGAGATCTTTCACTGAAAGAAGAGATGGATTATTGTAAGCTTGCTCAAGATGGCAACTATGACATTATCTTTGCAGATGAAAATATGAGAGCATTGATACCGGAATTCAAAGGAACTTTTGTTAATGTACGGCATTTTGCAGTCTCAGGAAAACTGCAGGAGTCATAACGGGAGGAATAGTCTATGGAGAAGGAGATAACGAAGAAAATCCGTGTCTATGGAATTGTACAGGGTGTAGGATTTCGTCCGACCGTCAGCCGACATGCAGATTCCTGTAAGATCAGAGGAAGCGTTAGTAATTGCGGACCTTATGTGGAAATCTTCGCACAGGGAAGCGAGATGGCAGTGGATCTGTTCATTGAGAAAGTCCGTACCTGTCCGCCGAAACGCGCTGCAATCCTCAAAGTTTATGAAGAAATACTGGATACAAAGGAAAAATATCCGGACTTTTCCATCATAGAAAGTGAGAAGACAAAAGGAGAAATCTTTATTTCTCCGGATATTGCAATCTGTGAGGAATGTAAGGAAGAATTGTATGATCCAAAGGATAGGAGATATTTGCATCCATTTATTAACTGTACGTGCTGTGGTCCGCGACTTACGATTCTGGATGCTCTTCCGTATGACAGAGAGCGTACAAGTATGAAAGAATTTCCGATGTGTCCGGAATGTGAGAAGGAGTATTACAATCCGGAAAGCAGAAGATACGATGCGCAGCCGGTCTGTTGTAATGAGTGCGGGCCAGAAGTTTATTTGATCAAAACTTCGGATAGAACGATAGGCATGAAAGGCTCGGATGCAATCACAGAAGCAAGAAGAGTGATTTCCGAAGGCGGAATCGTAGCAGTGAAGGGAATTGGAGGATTTCACCTTTGCTGTGATGCATCAAATGAGGCAGCAGTGGAACTGTTAAGAAAGAGAAAACGCCGCCCGGCGAAACCGTTTGCAGTGATGGCAAGAAATCTTGAGGTAGTGCAAAGTGTCTGTGAGTTGAGTAAGGAGCAGGAAGAAATTCTCACTGGACATCAGAAGCCGATTCTTCTTTTGGTGAGGAAAGAGATAGAAACGAAGCAGCTGTGTTCATCTGTCGCACCGGGCAATCCAAAAGTAGGAGTGATGCTTCCATATGCGCCGGTGCAGTTACTTCTATTTCAATATCCGGATGGAATCAAGATGCCGGACTTTCTCGTAATGACCAGTGGAAATGTATCCGGTGCGCCAATCTGCAGATCGGATGAGGAAGCACTCGAAGAGCTTTCGGAATTTTGTGACTGCATCTTGTCTCACAATCGAAAAATTCGTGTGAGAGCAGATGATTCCGTGATGGATTTCTATAAAAACAGACCATATATGATTCGTAGATCAAGGGGGTATGCGCCACTTCCGGTCCAGACGTCAGGAAAATGGAAAGGACAGGTACTGGCTGTCGGCGGAGAATTGAAAAATACATTCTGCATCGGTGTGGATAGCCGATTTTATCCTTCTGCGTATGTGGGAGACTTAGAAGATTTAAGAACAGTAAATGCATTGAAAGAGACAGTACAGCGGATGGAAACATTGTTAGAAGTGGAACCAGGCGTTGTCGTCTGTGATATGCATCCAAAATATAATTCGACGGTGGTTGCAGAAGAACTGGGACTTCCTGTTTTGAAAGTGCAGCATCATTATGCACACATCTTATCCTGTATGGCAGAGAATGACTGGATGGAACAGGTGATCGGAGTATCTTTTGACGGAACCGGCTATGGAACGGACGGAACCATATGGGGCGGAGAAATACTTCTGGCAGATCTTGACGGATTCCGGAGAATCGGAAGTATTGAACCATTTTTACAGGCTGGAGGCGACTTATCAGCAAAAGAAGGATGGCGTATCGCAGTTTCTTTAATCTGGCAAATATCTGAATCAAAAGATGAGGCGATGCAGAACATTCAGAAACTTGGTCTTTGTGAGGAAAAAGAAGCGAAAGTTCAGCTTGCGATGCTTGAGAGAAAGATCAATGCGGTAGAGTCAACCAGTGCAGGAAGATTATTTGATGGAATCAGTGCGATACTTGGAATTCGAAAGAAATCTTCTTTTGAAGGAGAAGCCTCCATGGCATTGGAATTCGCAGCAGAAGCTTATGAAAAAAGATCTGGTGAGAAGAAAATAAATGTCTTAGACGGGCAGAAGTGTTTAACTGAATCAGCAGACGACGGAAGAGAACTTCTTCAGACAAGTCGACTGGTGAGGGCAGCAGTCGAAGTGGTTAGCAATATTGGCGAAAATGCAGTGGTAGAAGATACATTTGAGCAGGACTTAATAGAAACGGCAGCTTATGAATTTCATAAAGGACTTGCAGAGCAGATTATCACAGCATGTATCCATGCTAAAGAGAAAACCGGATGTCAGACAGCAGCGCTTAGTGGAGGAGTATTTCAAAATGCATTACTACTTCGTTTGACAGAAGAGGGATTAACTGCAAAGGGTTTTCGTGTACTGACACATCAGATGATTCCGCCGAATGACGGAGGAATTGCGCTTGGTCAGGCATTTTATGGAATGAATCATGAGTGTGTAGAGGAAGCTCCGATTTTATAGAGTTAAAAAAGAAAGGAATAAGAAAAATGTGTGTAGGATTATCAGCTAAAGTGGTTCGCATCAGTGACGGAACTGCAGTGGTAGATGCAGGTGGTGCGAAAAGGGAAGTGTCTTCAGAGTTATTAGAAGATCTGGAGCCGGGCGATTACGTGATGGTGCACGCCGGAGTCGCAATTGCAAAGATCACAGAAGAAGATGACGAAGAGACCGATCAGCTTATGGAAGAACTGCTATAGAGCAGTGAACAGTGGGGTGAAAAGAATAAATGATGATGCAGGATATAACAAAAAATCAAACATCTGAAAGAAATGAGAAACAAAGAAAAACAGCGAGGGAAATCATCGAGCAGTATGATGGACCACCGGTTCGCATTATGGAAGTGTGCGGAACACATACACATGAGATCTTTCGCCTTGGAATCCGCAAATTACTTCCAAAGCAGGTGGAACTGATCTCAGGACCGGGATGTCCGGTCTGTGTGACACCGGTTGGGTTTATTGATGAGGCAGTGTGGCTTGCACTTCAAGCAGGTGTGACAGTCTGTACTTTTGGCGATCTTGTCCGTGTACCGGGAACAAAGATGAGTCTTGCGGGAGCGAGAGAAAAGGGCGCAAAGATCCAGATTGTTTATTCACCGGCAGATGCAGAAAAATATGCGAGGTTACATCCGGAGGAACAAGTCGTGTTCCTGTCCGTTGGTTTTGAGACAACAACACCTTCTTCTTGCTTATCAGTAAAGAAAGCGAAAGAAGAACAACTAGAGAATTATTCTATCCTGACGGCAAATAAGACAATGCCGGGAGCTTATGAAGCATTAAAAGGAAGTGCAGATGTGTTTCTTTATCCGGGACATGTAAATGCAATTACCGGAACGGCATTGTGTGAATCTCTGACAAAGGAGGGAGTCAGTGGAGTTGTAGCAGGATTTACTGCGAAAGAACTGCTGACAGCATTGGCTGTTTCATTGAAACGCTACCAGGAAGGAAAACCGTTTTTTGTAAACTGCTATCCAAGAGTAGTAACAGCAGAAGGAAGCAAAGAGGCACAGCGTCTTGTAGATGAACTGATGGAATCCTGCGACAGTGAATGGCGTGGTCTTGGAGTGATTCCAGATTCCGGAATGAAGCTTCGTAAAGAGTGGGAAATGTTTGATGCAAGAGTGAAATATCAGATTCCGGAAATGGAAGGAAGAGCAAATCCGGCTTGTCGTTGCGGAGATGTTTTACAGGGAAAATGTAAGCCATCAGATTGCAAAGTATTTGGAAAAGTCTGTACACCGCAGCATCCGGTAGGAGCATGCATGGTTTCAAATGAAGGTGCGTGTTCCGCTTATTTCATGTACGGAGTATAGAAGAAAATAGAAATGGTTACTGTGAACAGTGACGGAAAAAGAGGAAATAATATGAGCGAAAAAATAGAAAGCCAGACAGTTACAATGGCACACGGAGCAGGCGGAAAACAGACTTCAGAACTGATCGACAAAGTATTTGCAGCACATTTTGCAAATCCGGATCTGACAGCAGATGATGCAGCCGTATTAAATCCGCCGGTTGGGAAAATGGCAGTGTCAACAGATGGATTTATCGTATCTCCGGCATTTTTCCCGGGAGGAAATATTGGAAAACTGTCTATCTGCGGAACAGTAAATGACCTGGCCTGTATGGGGGCAAAACCATTATATCTGACTTGTGCATTTGTGATTGAAGAAGGATTCCCAATGGAGAAACTGGAGCAGATTGCGGAGGCAATGGCTAAAACAGCGAAAGAAGCAGGTGTTCGCATCGTATCAGGAGACACCAAGGTCGCCGGAAAAGGACAGGTAGACGGAGTCTTTATCACAACAACCGGAATGGGACAAATTGAAGATGGCGTACAGGTTGGCGGAGAACTTGCGAAGCCAGGAGATGCAGTTATCGTAACCGGAGATATCGGCCGACATGGATGCACGATCCTTCTTGCGAGAGAAGATTTCGGAATCGAGGCAGATGTGAAGAGCGATTGCGCCCCACTTTGGAAGACGGTGGAGGCTGTTATGGACACGACGCATGAACTTCATGTGATCCGCGATGCGACAAGAGGCGGTGTCGGAACTGTATTATACGAGATTGCAGGACAGAGCCAGGTTGGAGTACAGATTGATGCAGCAAAAATCCCGGTAGTTACCGAGGTGCAGGGAGTCTGTGGAATGCTTGGACTTGAACCACTTTATCTTGCCTGTGAAGGAACAATGGTGATCATTACTCCGGCAGAACAGGCAGAAAAGATCGTAGAGACACTTCACCAGTGTCCATACTCTCAAAATGCAGCGATCATCGGAACAATCACAGAAGAAAATCCAGGCAAAGTTATCCGTATGACAGAAATCGGAACCCAGTCCCTCCTCCCACAGCCAGGTGGAGAATTGTTGCCACGGATCTGTTAAACCAGTTCCGAAATGCGGAGAAAGTTATCTCTTCATGCGCTGCAAGCTAGCTTGCATAAGCAAGAAGAAACAACTTTCTCCATATGGCGAACGCCATACAGCGAAATGAAGCGTGAGCGGAATTGAGCTGTGGTATGAGGAACGGAAGAGAGCGATACAGCGAAATGGAGTGCAAGCGGAATTGAGCTGTGGCATGAGGAACGGAAGAGAGCGATATAACAAAATGCGGAAAGGAGTCAAAATGGATACAAGAGTAGCAGTAATCTCCATAATTGTGGAAAATCCGGAAGCGATCGTTACACTGAATGATCTTCTTCATGAAGCCGGAAATTATATTATCGGGCGTATGGGGATTCCATATAGGGAAAAAGGAATTAATATCATCAGTATTGCAATTGATGCACCGCAGGATATGATCAGCAGCCTTTCCGGAAAGGTTGGAAGATTAAAAGGTGTGTCAGCGAAGACTGCCTATTCAAACATCATTACAAAAGCGGAGGCAGAAAATGATTAAAATTGCAGTATATGGAAAGGGCGGGATTGGAAAGTCAACGACAGTCTCCAATGTGGCAGCAGCACTGGCTGAGCAGGGATTAAAGGTTCTTCAGATTGGATGTGACCCAAAGGCAGATTCAACGATTCTGCTCCGACGTGGAGAAGAAGTTCCAACCGTACTTCATATGTATCAGGAAAAGAAACAGAACCTGAAACTGGAAGATATTGTGAAAATTGGATACAAAGGAATTGTCTGTGTAGAAGCAGGCGGCCCGACACCGGGACTCGGGTGCGCAGGACGCGGAATCATAACTGCACTGGAAAAACTCGAAGAGACAGGTGCATATGAGAAATACCAGCCGGATGTAGTGCTTTATGATGTGCTCGGAGACGTTGTCTGTGGTGGATTTTCTATGCCGATGCGAAATGGGTATGCAGACAAGATCTTCATTGTTACATCTGGAGAAAATATGGCGATTCATGCAGGTGCGAATATTGCTATGGCGGTAGAAAACTTTAAGAATCGCGGATATGCCACACTGGGAGGGCTGATCCTGAATCGAAGAAATGTCCTGCGTGAGGAGGAGAAAGTAGAAGAACTGGCGGAAGATTTTCATACAAGTATCGTAGGAACTTTGACAAGAAGTGATCTTGTGCAGCAGGCAGAAGAACAGAAAAAGACCGTTCTTGAAGCATTTCCGGAAAGTGAAATGGCAGAAGAATATCGTATACTTGCCAAAGCAATCATGATGAAAGTGAGAGAAAAACAAGAGGTGTCAAATGCTTAGAAAAGTTGGAGAATCAGCCTGGCCGATCAGTGAGAAAGATGCGGTTGTCAGCATAAAAGACGCATCCTATCCAATTCCGTTCACACAAGGGCTGGAATTTAATTCACCGGCACATGGCTGTTGGAATATCGTTCATACCGGAATGCTGATTCCGGAAGCACATCAGATTTATGTCTGTGCGGACAATTGTATGCGGGGCGTTGTGCTTACTGCAGCAGAGATGCATGCAGAAGAAAGATTTTCCTTTGTGATCGTAGAGGAGCAGAACCTGTTAAGCGGAAATCTGGAAGATGTGACGATTGAAGGAACGGCAGATATTTTAAGAAAACTAAAAGAACGCGAGGAAAAGACGGGACAGAAAATGCCGAAGGCAGTTCTTCTGTTTACAGTATGCCTTCATCATTTTCTCGGATGCGATCTGGAGCGGATTTACAGGGAACTGGAGCAACGATTTCCAGAAATCAGATTTTTGAGATGCTATATGGATCCAATTATGCAAAAACATGGACCAACACCGGATCAAAAACTTCGAAAAGCAATGTATGAACCACTGAATCCTGATCGAAATAAAATGGATACAAAACAGATTTCCATATTGGGGAGTGACTTTGCGTTAGATCTAAGCTGTGATTTAAAGGAATTGCTAGCTATAGCAGGATATAAAGTCAGAGAATTGCAAGATTGCAGCACATGGGAAGAGTATGAAGAATTGGGAAATGCGGGAACATTTCTCTGTTGTTATCCATCTGGAAAGTACGGGATTGAAACACTGGCAGAAAGATTAAGAAGAGCATTTCTTTATCTGCCACTTAGTTTTGATTATGAAGAAATCAGAAGCGAAGAAGAAACTCTGTGGAATTCTTTGGGAGTGGAAGGAAAGCAGATTCTAAGTGAATGGATGGAAAAGAAAATCGCACTTTGCGAAGAAGCGTTAAATCATGCAAAACAAATTATTGGAAATGCTCCAATTACGATTGATTATACTTTCCATCCGCGTCCACTTGGACTGGCCAGGCTTTTGCTGATACATGGATTTAACATAAAGACTGTTTTTCTGGACAGTATAAGTCCGGAAGAAAAAGAAGTATTTGAATGGCTGAAAGTAAATGCACCAAAACTGGAACTTCGTGCGACAGTTCATGCAAAGATGCGTGTACTGCATGAAGCGCATCCTTCGGAAAAGACACTTGCAATCGGTCAGAAAGCAGCGTGGTCTACAGGAAGTCATTACTTTGTAAATCTGGTTCAGGGAGCTAGCCTGCAAGGATTTGACGGAATCCGAAGGACAGCGGAACTTATGGAAGAAGCATTTTTGAATGAAAAAGATCCGAAAACAATGATCGTAAGAAAAGGATGGGGGTGCACAAGCTGCATATGAGACAATCATATCGAATCATACCGATTTATACTTCAGATGTATCAGGTGTCTGTTCTGCACTTTATGAGTTGGGAGGCATGGTCGTGATGCACGATCCATCCGGCTGCAATTCTACCTATAATACACATGATGAAATTCGCTGGTACGATCAGGATAGCCTGATTTTTATTTCAGGTCTGACAGAGATTGATGCGGTCATGGGAAATGACGAAAAATTTTTATCAGATATCAAAGAAGCAGCACGTGAATTTCATCCGAAATTTATCGCACTTGTCAGTTCACCGATTCCATTTATGAATGGAACCGATTTTCCGGCACTGGCGAAAGTGCTGGAAATTGAAACAGGAGTACCATCCTTTGCAGTGCCGACAAATGGAATGCATGATTATGTATATGGAGCAGGAATCGCATTCGAAGAAATTGCAAAAAGATTTGTTACAGAAAAGGAAGCAAGAGGAAACTATGCAAAACGGACAGTAAATCTGCTTGGAGCAATACCACTAGATTTTGGTCCATTTCCCAGAGTAGAAGAATTAAAAAATAATCTGGAGAAATGTGGATGGGAGATCCTTTCAACCTGGGCGATGGGAGACAGTTTAGAAGATCTTGTAAAAGCAGGAAATGCAGAGATCAACCTTGTCGTGTCATCAGTTGGGCTGCGGGCAGCAAAAGCGTTAAAAGAAAAGTTTGGAACCCCTTATGTGATCGGAACCCCTTATAAAGAATATGCAGAGAGAATCAGTGAAGCTTTGGAAAAGAAAATACCTATGCCGGCATTGGAAGATCGAAAAGAATGGGAAAAGAATACAGCTATAGAAGATTGGAAATCACAAATAGTTACTCTGATCGGTGAGCCGGTTACAACAACATCTCTTGCAGCTTTAATTGAAAAAGAATATCACTATAAAACAAAGGTTCTTTGTCCATTAGAGGAAACGGATGGACTGATTGGAAGTCAGGATTTAAAAGTGTCTGGTGAAGAAGAGATGGAAAACGCCCTAAAAAACGCTCAGATTGTAGTAGCAGATCCATTGTATCGCCCAATCTGTCCGGTTGAGTGCGAGTTTTATGAGAGAGCGCACATAGCATTTTCAGGGAGAATGTTTCTAAAAAATAAATAAATAGTGAATGGCCTGGATTTGTGAATTGTTATTTTGATTCCTATGGATTCAGGTCGATTTTTATCATTGACAGCAGCAGTTTATTTTGCTATAGTTAATCCACATCAAAATCTCAGACATATATTTCTATATTTCATTTGTCTGAATATGTTATCGAAGAGATAACAATATCTCATTTTCAAGGCTATATCAGCATGAGATTCCATTTTTGATGATTTAAAAACAAAAGAATAAAAACCAGGGAGGAACTGTCTATGGGAAAAGCAGATGTTAATGTCAATATCTGGCTAAGTGAAAAAAATCGATTCGCAAATTTATTTAATGGTGTGATTTATGGTGGAGAGAATGTGATATTGCCTGAAGATTTAGAAGAGGTAAATCCAGTCTCATCTGTTAATGTGAAACACAGATTCGAAATAACTGGGAACGGTTTACAGAGGGCCGAAGGCAGGCTAAAAAAACAGGACAGCCGTTAGAACATCTTACAGCTGGAGAATACTTATCTCGTTTTCGAAGAACAGATCGATTAACGCCGATTATTTCGCTCGTATTTTATTATGGATCAGAGCCGTGGGACGGGCCGGTGGACTTATATGACATGTTTCGATTAGAAGGAACGGAAAAAGAAAAAGCAATTCTTGAAAAATATCTACCAAATTATAGGATTAATCTGGTAGATGCAGAACGCTTAGGGGAAATAGAGAGGTTCTCTGAGGATTTACAAGTGATATTAACTATGCTAAAATATAGAAAAGATAAGGATGGATTAAGAAACTACATTAATCAAAATAAGAGATTCTTTCAAAAGGTTGACCATGAGACAAGTCAGGCGATGAAGGCATTTTTAAATATGAAACAGATACCAGGTGAGACCGAGGATAAGGAGGAGACAATCAATATGTGTAAAGCAATTCAGGAAATGTATGACGATGGCGTAAGAGATGGAATGCAGCAAGGAAGGGATGATCTGTTAAAGGAAAAAGTAAAGAGAAAGCTGCAGAAACAAAAATCACTTGAGCAGATTGCGGATGAATTAGAAGAAGATGTCAAGGTGATTCGGAAGATAATAAAAGAAGTACAGTGATACAGCATTTGCTGATTGGTGTTACTGAACCGACAGGAAGTTTTGAATAATGAAAAAAACGGGATGACAGATCAATACTGTCACCCCGTCTTTTTCAGATACCACTTTTCTATCAGACCGATTATCGCATACAACAGTACTGCAATGATACATAGAATGCAGATACTCATCAGAAGCCAGTCAAGTTTAAATACCTGGCTGGAATAGATGATCAGGTATCCAAGTCCGCTTCTTGCGGCTAGAAATTCACCTATGATAACTCCGACAAGACAAAGTCCAATATTGACTTTCATATTACTGATGATTGCCGGAATGGAACCAGGAAGAACCACCTTGGTCAGCGCATGCCTGCGTTTTCCATGTAGTGTGTAGATCAGACGAATTTTTTCCTGGTCGATCGTAGAAAAACTGGTGTAGAGGCTCAGGATACTTCCGAAAATTGCAACGGACATTCCGGCAACAACAATGGTTGTGGTATTGGCACCCAACCAGACAATAAGTAAGGGCGCCAGGGCAGATTTTGGCAGGCTATTCAGGACAACCATGTAAGGGTCAAGAATTTCGGAGAGTCCATGGAAACACCAGAGGAGGATTGCAATCAGAATGCTGGTAAGTGTGACCAGAAGAAAGCTGACAAGTGTCTCATACAGGGTAATTCCAATATGGTGAAAGACAGAACCATCCTCTGTCATTTTCAAAAAACAGGTTACGATACGGGAAGGGCTGCTGAAGATAAAGGAATCAACAACTCCGGTATCGGCACAGATTTCCCATTGTAACAGGAATAAGAAAAGAATCAGAATCCGCAGAAAGACGACCATCCGTCGGCGTCTGCGGATTTTTTTGAGAAAACGAAGATGCTCAGTTGTCATGGTTTAGCTCCTTCCAGATTTGATTAAAGTAGTGTTTGAATTCAGGTGCATTCCGCCGATTTAAAGGTGTGTCTTGTTCTAATTTAAAGAAAATCGGAATTTCGCAACGGACGTTGGCAGGACGGTTGGTGAGGACAATGACCCGGTCGGAAAGGCTGATTGCTTCCGATAGATCATGAGTGACAAGAAGTGCGGTCTTTCCACTCTGTCGGATAATCTGGCCGATGTCGTCGCTGACGGTCAGCCTGGTCTGATAATCCAGAGCGGAAAAGGGCTCATCAAGCAGTAAGAGTTGCGGATCAGGCAGCAGAGTCCGAATCAGGGCGGCACGCTGGCGCATTCCTCCGGAAAGCTGGGAGGGACGTGCAGAAGCAAATTGTTTTAAACCATATTGTTCGAGAAGCTCATACGCACGTTTTTTGGTTGCAGTATTCAGTGTGCCGCAGATTTCCGGACCGAGGGTGACATTCCGGTAAATACTGCGCCAGTCCAGTAAATGATCGTGTTGGAGCATATAGCCAATCAAGGGGGAATTTTCCTTGAGAGGGATACCATTTAACAGGATTTCTCCTGCATCTGGCTTCATCAATCCACAGATCAGGGAGAGAAGTGTAGATTTGCCGCATCCGGAAGGACCGACGACTGCTGTGAAGGTTCCAGGTTGCACAGAAAAGGAAAGATCAGATAAAGCCCTTGTTTCTGCGTCCAATGTGTGATAAGAATAATATATGTTATGAAGTTCCAGAAGAGAATTCATTGAAGACTCCATTTCAGTAGTAGTTAATGTTATGATATGTAAAAATAATCCTGAGAGTGAATCAAGGAACATGTCAGGCGTTTTAGAAAAAAGGAATGATTGATCTGGAACAAAGATACAGGAGAATGATGAAAATGAACTTACAGAAAATAAACTATCAGAAAGAACTGGAGAAGCTTCTGACAAGACTGGAAAAGGAAGAAAAAGTACCAACTCTTTTACTACATAGTTGCTGCGCACCGTGCAGTAGTTATGTATTAGAGTATTTATCACAGTATTTTAAAATCACTGTCTTCTATTATAATCCAAATATTTATCCGGAAAGTGAATACACAAAGCGCATCCTGGAACAACAGAAATTGATTGAAGAGATGCATTTCCGGTATCCGGTATCATTTTTAGCCGGTAAATATGACCGCGACCGGTTCTATGAGATGGCAAAAGGACTGGAAGAAGTGAAAGAGGGCGGTTCCAGATGCATGGGATGCTATGAACTTCGTCTGAAGGAATCCGCAGAAATTGCAGTAGCCGGAGGATTCGACTATTTTACAACAACACTTAGTATAAGTCCGATGAAGAATGCGCAGAAGTTGAATGAAATCGGACAACGTGTCGGCGAAGAATATGGTGTACAGTATCTGCTTTCTGATTTCAAGAAGAAGAATGGATATAAGAGATCCATCGAATTGTCTGGAATCTATGGTCTTTACCGTCAGGATTATTGTGGATGTGAGTTCTCCTATAAAGCACGTCAGGCAGAAAAATGTGTGTGAAATGACGGAAGAAGTGATTAAAATAGCAGAAAATAAGAAAAAATCTACAGAATTCGTCGAAATCAGGTATATTTTGCAAGTTTGTAGTAGACATTTGACACTTTAGTGTGATAAACTAATGGGCAAATACGATATAATAGAAAAGGGGAAAGACAGATGGCACAGTTATGGGGCGGTCGTTTTACAAAAGAGACAGATCAGCTGGTTTATAATTTTAACGCATCCATCTCTTTCGACAAGAGATTCTATGAGCAGGATATCCGCGGAAGTATTGCACATGTGACAATGCTTGCAAAGCAGGGAATTCTGACTGAGGATGAGAAGAAGCAGATCATTGACGGACTGAACGGGATCCGTGAGGATGTGGAAAACGGAACACTTGAGATTACAGATAAATATGAAGATATTCACAGCTTTGTTGAGGCAAACCTGATCGACCGGATCGGGGATGCAGGAAAGAAGCTGCATACAGGAAGAAGCAGAAACGACCAGGTTGCACTGGATATGAGACTTTATACAAGAGATGAGATTATTGAGCTTGACGGACTCTTGAAAGAGATTCTGGAAGTTCTTCTGAAACTGATGAAAGAGAATGTCGAAACTTACATGCCGGGATTTACACATCTTCAGAAAGCACAGCCGATCACTCTTGCACATCATATGGGAGCTTATTTCGAGATGTTCAAGCGTGACAGATCCAGAATGAAAGATATTTATAAGAGAATGAATTACTGTCCGCTGGGAGCCGGAGCACTTGCCGGAACAACTTATCCGCTTGACAGAGAGTACACGGCAGAGCTTCTGGATTTTGCAGGACCAACACTGAACAGTATGGATTCTGTATCTGACAGAGATTATCTGATCGAGCTTTTGTCAGCGATGTCAACTGTGATGATGCATATGAGTAGATTCTCAGAGGAAGTGATCATCTGGAATTCCAACGAATATCAGTTTGTGGATATTGATGACGCTTACAGTACAGGAAGCAGTATCATGCCACAGAAGAAGAACCCGGATATTGCGGAGCTTGTCCGTGGTAAGACAGGAAGAGTTTATGGAGCATTGACTTCTCTTCTGACAACGATGAAGGGAATTCCGCTTGCTTATAATAAAGACATGCAGGAAGACAAAGAACTTGTATTCGACGCAATTGATACAACAAAAGGATGTCTGGCACTCTTTACAGGAATGCTTAAGACAATGAAGTTTAACGATGCACGCATGGAAGAGAGTGCGAAGCATGGATTTACCAATGCGACAGATGCAGCAGATTATCTGGTGAATCATGGAGTTCCGTTCCGTGATGCACATGGAATCGTGGGACAACTCGTACTGTACTGCATTGAGCATAAGAAAGCACTGGATGATATGACAATGGAAGAATTCAAAGCCATCTCACCGGTGTTTGAAGAAGATATTTATGATGCGATCAGCATGAAGACCTGTGTAGAGATGAGAAATACGATCGGTGCACCGGGAAAAACGGCAATGGAGAAAGTGATCGCTATCGAAGAAGCTTATCTTGTGACAGAGTAATGAATCATCACAGAGAACAAAAATAACTGAATGCTTTCTTTCATTATATAAAGAGAATTGAAAGAGAATGTTTGGATAGAAAAATAGAAAATAAGAAGAAAAGGGAGAAGAAAACAATGGAGCAGAAATTAAGAGTAGGTATCCTTGGAGCAACAGGTATGGTAGGACAGAGATTTATTTCTCTGCTTGAGAACCATCCATGGTTTGAAGTTGTAACAGTAGCAGCAAGCCCGCGTTCCGCAGGTAAGACATATGAAGAAGCAGTAGGTGACCGTTGGAAAATGGATACACCGATGCCGGAAGCTGTTAAGAAACTGGTAGTTCTTAATGTAAATGATGTAGAGCACGTAGCATCTACAGTTGATTTCGTATTCAGTGCAGTGGATATGTCCAAAGACGAGATCAAAGCAATTGAAGAAGCATATGCGAAGACAGAGACACCGGTTGTATCTAACAACAGCGCACACCGTTGGACACCGGATGTACCGATGGTAGTACCGGAGATTAATGCAGATCATTTTGAAGTGATCAAAGATCAGAAGAAACGTCTTGGAACAACACGCGGATTCATTGCAGTAAAACCAAACTGCTCAATCCAGAGCTATGCACCTTGCCTTGCAGCATGGAAAGAGTTCGGACCAAAAGAACTGGTTGTTACAACATACCAGGCAATCTCCGGAGCAGGTAAGACATTCAAAGACTGGCCGGAAATGGTTGGAAATATTATCCCATTCATTGGTGGAGAAGAAGAGAAGAGCGAGCAGGAGCCGCTTCGTGTACTTGGTAAAGTAGAGAACGGACAGATCGTGAAAGCAGAGCTTCCGAAGATCACATGCCAGTGCGTGCGCGTACCGGTTCTGAACGGACATACAGCAGCAGTATTCATCAACTTTGAGAAGAAGCCTACAAAAGAGCAGCTGATCGAGAAGCTTGTAGCATTCAAGGGATTCCCACAGGAAGCAGAACTTCCGAGTGCTCCGAAGCAGTTTATCCAGTATCTTGAAGAGGACAACCGTCCACAGGTAACAGAGGATGTGAACTACGAGCGTGGAATGGGCGTATCTATCGGACGCCTGAGAGAAGATACAATGTTCGATTACAAGTTTATCGGACTGTCCCATAACACAGTAAGAGGTGCAGCAGGTGGAGCAGTTCTCTGTGCAGAGGCATTGACAGCAAAAGGATATATTGCAGCAAAATAAGAAAAATAGAAAAAGGCAGTGGCAATACCAAAATCGTCACTGCCTTTTATGCGTGATAGACCAGAGACAGAAATGGGGGCATTGTGAGAGTGGCCGGATCACACAGATGTTTTATAAAATGGTAGTAAGAGGAGGGCCTTATGGAAAAGGAAAATAAGGGAAGAGCGATAGCGCTGCTTCCAATTGGAGTATTTTTAATTATTTTTCTCGGCGCGGGAATCGTGTTCAAAGATTTTTATGCGATGCCGGCGATCGTTGCTTTTTTGATCGCATTGTTTGTTGCATTTTTGCAGAATAAAGAATTGAGTTTTAACAAGAAGATTGAAGTGATTGCCAAAGGTGTTGGTGAGGAAAACATCATTACGATGAGCCTGATCTTTCTCTGCGCCGGAGGTTTTTCAGGTGCAGTTACTGCAGCAGGTGGGGTAGACAGTACAGTCAATTTAGGATTGTCATTGATCCCGGCACATTTTGCAGTTGCAGGTCTGTTTCTGATCGGATGTTTTATTTCGGTTTCTATGGGAACTTCCATGGGAACGATTGCAGCACTTGCACCGATCGCAGTTGGAATCAGTGAAAAGACAGGATTTGCACTTAGTATCTGCATCGGAGCAGTTGTGTGTGGAGCTATGTTTGGAGATAACCTTTCTATGATCTCTGATACAACAATTGCAGCAGTTAAGACACAGGGATGTGAGATGAAAGATAAGTTTAAGGCAAACTTTTTCATCGTTCTTCCGGCAGCGATTATTACAGTATTAATCTTCTGGTTTGTAACAAGAAATATGAATTTCCATTTGGAGGAAAACTTAAGTTACAGCCTTTGGGAAGTTCTCCCGTATATGGTTGTTCTTCTTGGAGCACTTATCGGAATCAATGTATTTGTTGTTTTGATCAGCGGAATTGTGATCTCCCTGATCGTAGGTGTAAGCATGGGACATATTGCACTTTCTGAAATGTTCCAGGTTGTTGGAAATGGTGTGACATCAATGTATGACATCACAGTTATTTCTATCATTGTAGCATGTATTGTATCACTTGTGAAAGAGCATGGTGGAATCCAGTTCATTCTGAATCTGATCAAGAGCAAGATCAATGGAAGAAGAGGAGCAGAATTCGGAATCGCACTTCTTGCCTTTTTTGTTGATGCATGTACAGCAAATAATACGGTTGCCATTGTTATGACAGGTCCAATCGCAAAAGAAATCAGTGAAGAGTTTGATGTAGATCCGAGAAGATCAGCCTCACTTCTGGATATGTTTACATCTGTAGGCCAGGGTATCATTCCATACGGAGCACAGCTTCTGTCAGCAGCAACACTGACCGGATTGACACCGCTTCAGATTATTCCGAATCTGTATTATCCGCTTCTTATGGGAGTATGCGGAGTTTTGGCAATCATCTTCCGGCCACAGAGTAAAAAACTACAGTAAAGTAAAGTGGTAACTTAAAAAAGCAAAAATAATATATTTTCTTGTGGTATAAGAAAAGTTGTGTTATACTTGCAGACAAGAGTGATTTTCACTGGAAACTAAAAGTAAGAAATCAAGATAAAAGAGGGATGTAAGGATGAATCTATTATACAAAAGCACCAGAAATTCAGACAAGACTGTTACAGCTTCACAGGCCATCTTAAAGGGACTGGCTGATGATGGAGGACTGTTTGTTCCTGTATCCGTTCCGAAGCTGGATGTAACAATGGATGAACTTAAAGACATGTCATATCAGGAGACAGCTTATGCAGTTATGAAACAGTTCTTTACAGATTTTACAGAAGAAGAACTGAAATACTGCATCAACAGTGCTTATGATTCAAAGTTTGATACAGAAGTGATCGCACCACTTGTGAAGGTGGGAGATACTTATCATCTGGAACTGTTCCACGGAGCAACGATTGCATTTAAAGATATGGCACTTTCTATCCTGCCGCATCTGATGATCACTTCCGCAAGAAAGAACCAGGTGAAAAATGATATCGTGATCCTGACAGCAACTTCCGGAGATACAGGTAAGGCTGCACTTGCAGGTTTTGCAGATGTTCCGGGAACAAAGATCATCGTGTTCTATCCAAAGGGAGGCGTAAGCCACGTTCAGGAATTACAGATGGTGACACAGAAGGGAGAGAATACTTCTGTTGTAGCAATCCATGGTAACTTTGATAACGCACAGAGCGGTGTGAAGGCAATCTTTGAAGACAAAGAGCTGGCAGCAGAATTAGATGCGAAGGGATATCAGTTCTCATCAGCAAACTCCATCAATATCGGACGTCTTGTTCCACAGGTTGTTTATTATGTATATGCTTATGCGAAACTGCTTGAGAATGAAGAGATCCAGGCAGGCGAGGAGATTAATGTCACAGTTCCGACAGGAAACTTTGGAAATATCCTTGCTGCTTACTATGCAAAGCAGATGGGCGTGCCGATCGCAAAACTGATCTGTGCTTCTAATGATAACAAGGTTCTCTTTGATTTCTTCCAGACAGGTGTCTATGACAGAAACAGAGAGTTCATTCTGACATCTTCTCCATCCATGGACATTCTGATCTCCAGCAACCTGGAGCGTCTGATCTACACAATCGCAGGACAGGATGCACAGAAGGATGTAGAGCTCATGACACAGCTGAAAGAAAAAGGTGTGTATGAGATCACAGCTGAGATGAAGGAAGGTCTGAAAGACTTTGTCGGAGGATTTGCGACAGAAGAAGAAGTGAAAGAGACGATCCATGACACATATCAGAAGACAGGATATGTGATGGATACTCATACAGCAGTTGCAGCACATGTGTGTGCGCAGTATCGTAAAGATACAAAGGATGAGAAGAAATGTCTGGTTGCTTCCACAGCAAGTCCGTACAAGTTCGTACGCAACGTTATGACAGCAATTGATCCGAAGTATGATGAGATGGAAGACTTTGCACTGATTGATGAGCTTGAAAAAGTATCTGGCTTCCCGATTCCAAATGCGATCAAAGAAATCCGTGATGCAGAGGTTCGTCATACAACAGAGTGTGATGCAGATCAGATGAAAGAGACAGTAAAAAATATTCTTGGGGTGTAAAAAATGAATAACAGCATGTGGGGATTTATAGGTATTTTTGTTCTATGTTGTGGAATTTACGCATTGTATTCCTTTGTTATAATGAAAGTAAAGGGCGAGATCAATGCATCGATTCTCCTGGGAAAAGATTATACTTATAAAAAATGTAAGGACAAAGAGGCTTATATAGCAAAAACAGCTCCGGCACTTTTTGTCTTTGGACTGGTATCTGTGATCTATGGAGTGATCGATGTGATTCACTGTTATGTTCATACAATGACAATAGTAGATACAGTTGCAATGATTATTTTCCTTATTGTATTGATCTGGTTCGGTGTTTATACAAGAAATCTCAGAAACAGATATTATTAAAAATGTCAGTTCCGTTTCTTTTTGCTGACAGAAATGTAAAATCCACATATTTACAGTTGTAAAAATGATGTGGATAGAGTATAATAGCAATAGGTTAAGAAAGAAGAAAAACCTGAAATGTGCGAGAACCCTGATATTTTGAACCTACATTATTTAAAAAGGGATTCCGATAAGACTGAGTAATATGCCAGGCCTCCGTTTTAGCAGTGGACGGCAGAAAAGCAGGATGAGGTTGCCCACCTAGCTGTGGCTAGGACTCAAAATACAGGGAACGGCATTTTGGGGATTAGACAAAAGATAAAGTTAAGGGACAGCTGAAGAGATTCGGCTGTCTTTCTTTTTTGCTTGAATATTGAGAATAGTTATGGTATTATCCATGAAGTAACAATTTCGTGACGGCTTAGAAGAAACATAAGCCGTTCTGAGTGTTTAACCTGGAGAGTTAAAGAAAATGGAGAAGTTTAATAAGATAAAAGAGCGCGGATTGCGAATTGCAGCTACCGTGAGTTCGCATCACACGGGAGCTTTCGCAGCACAAGCGGCATATTTCTTTGTGCTTTCATTGATTCCTATCTTTATGTTGCTTTTAACAATGGTACAATTTACACCAGTGACGAAAGCGGATGTGATGGAGGCTGTACTTCCGGTATTTCCATCCACAGTCAGCCCAATGATTGAAAGTATTGTGAATCAGGTATATATGACTTCCGGTACGATCATTCCTTTGACAATCCTTGTGGCTTTGTGGTCAGCGGGAAAAGGAGTACTTTCTGTAACATATGGATTGAACTGCATTTATCAAAACACAGAGACGAGAAATTATTTTTACCTTCGCGCAAGAGCATGTATGTATACTTTTTTGTTCCTTGTGGCAATCATGCTCTCATTGGTGCTTTCCGTATTCGGTAACAGTATTAGTGTTGTAGTTTATGAACATGCACCGCTTATAAGTAAAGCAATTCATAAGATTATACAGTTGAGGATTTATTTCACACTTCCGCTTCTGACTTTCTTCTGGGATCTGGTGTACAAGTATCTTCCAAACCGTGGTGCGGAAGGAAAGACGACTCTACGGAAACAATTGCCGGGCGCATTCTTTACAGCGTGCGGCTGGATGGTACTGTCCTTTATCTTTTCTGTTTATTTGGATATCTTTAAAGGATTTACCAATATGTATGGAAGCTTTACAACAATCATTCTTGTTATGTTGTGGTTATATGCGTGTATGTATATTATTCTGCTTGGGGGAGAAATCAATGCAATTTTAGAAGGAGTTAAAAGCAGAAAATAGGAAAAACACAAACTATTATAGGAGTTCATTTAGACTTGACAAAAAGAAATGCTGTGTTAAAATAATTAAGGTAAATTCACTTAGAATATGAAAAGTTTATTAGATTTGAAAAGCAAAGATCGTGCACAGTAGAGACCTGTTTTCTTGCAGAGAGAGAGAATCGTCGGCTGAAAGTTCTCTTAAGTTCAGATAGCGATCGAAATTCACACGTGAGCTGCATTTTTGAAAGGAAGCATCTGAGAGACAGTTGGAAGAACAGATTTGTCCGGATGTGATAAGTAGAGAATGCCGTACGTTGTACGTTACACAACTTAGAGTGCCTGTAGATCAGACTGCAGGAATCAGGGTGGTACCGCGAGTGATTCAGACCTCGTCCCTTTTGGGATGAGGTCTTTCTTTATGAAAACGTTCGTCCCTGATAAGTGAGTTAAGAAAGGAGAAAACGATGAAAGAAAGACTGGAACAGATTAAAGCGGAAGCAGTCGCAAGAATTCAGGAGGCTGACGTTCCGGAGAAACTCAATGACGTGCGTGTAAAGTTTCTTGGTAAAAAAGGTGAACTGACAGCCGTATTAAAAGGAATGAAAGATGTTGCACCGGAGGAACGTCCGAAGGTTGGACAGCTTGTGAATGATACAAGAGCAGCAATTGAGGAACTCTTAGAGGAATCTAAGACAAGAATGGAGAAAGCGATTCGTGAAGAGAAGCTGAAAGCAGAAGTAATCGATGTTACACTTCCATCTAAGAAGAACAGTGTAGGACATAGACATCCGAACACAATCGCACTGGAAGAAGTAGAGCGTATCTTCGTAGGCATGGGATATGAAGTTGTAGAAGGACCGGAAGTTGAGTATGATCTGTACAACTTTGAGAAGCTGAACATTCCGGCAGATCACCCGGCAAAAGATGAGCAGGATACTTTCTATATTAATAAGGATATCGTACTTCGTACACAGACATCTCCGGTGCAGGCTCGTGTGATGGAACAGGGAAAACTTCCGATTCGTATGATCGCACCGGGACGTGTATTCCGTTCTGACGAAGTAGATGCAACACATTCACCATCCTTCCATCAGATTGAAGGTCTTGTGATCGACAAGAATATTTCCTTCGCTGACTTGAAAGGAACACTTGAAGTATTCGCAAAAGAGCTGTTTGGACCGGATACAAAGACAAAATTCCGTCCACATCATTTCCCATTTACAGAGCCAAGTGC
>ERZ1026874.512-NODE-512-length-23942-cov-6.193243_pt1 | contig 23942 bp, 20 predicted proteins | sample MGYA00380167_ERZ1026874 | MGnify/ENA primary metagenome ERZ1026874 (study PRJEB33269, sample SAMEA4719803) | human gut metagenome | biome: human-associated habitat; feature: organic feature; material: feces | place: Cameroon | collected 2013-10 ...
GTTGGAGGAACTGCGCAGCCTTTGCAAAGAGGATCCGGTCCCGGTTCGCGTCGTGGACATCACTGCCCTGGGACTGGTGGAGCTGACGCGCAAAAAGGTCAAAGGTACACTGGCAGAGCAGTTAAAGGGGCTGAAACCTACAGGGGTACAGCGATAACCAAAATCGATCAGACAGGCAGGAAAAAGGCATGAAATTTCTTGGCATGAAAAAGGTGCGGGACGGCAAATATCTGAAAAATTATGAGCTGTCCTATGAAAATAAAGCAGGCAAATTAAAAACCTATGAAATCGTCAGCCGAAAAGAGCTGGAAGATGTGCAGGATCTTGGCAGACGGGCAAGCGGTGTCTCTATTGTTGCATTCCAGGATGGGAAAATGCTCCTTTTAAGGGAGTTTCGCATGAGCATCAATAAAACGATTTTCAACCTCTGCGCCGGGATGCAGGAAAAAGGAGAAACGATTGAGGAATGTATCCGCAGGGAGCTGTATGAGGAAACAGGACTTTCGGTGAAAAAAATGCTGAAGATCCTGCCGCCCTCCTATTCTGCAGTCGGTTTTTCCGATACGAAAACCTATATCGCCTTTGTAGAGGCAGACGGAGTTTTTTCAGACCATACGTCTGACAATGAAGAAATTTCCGCACGTTTTTACAGCCGGGAGGAAGTAAAAGCGCTTTTGGAAATGCAGGAATTTTCTTCCCGTTCCCAGATGGCAGCCTATTTCTTTGCAGAGGGAGCAGAACTTTGGAATAAAAACGATCCGAAACAGGAGGATAAGGACAAATGAAGAAAAAATGGTGGCATGAAAAGATCGGATATCAGATTTACCCGAAGAGCTTTTTAGACACAAATGGGGATGGTGTCGGAGATCTCACCGGTGTGATCGAGAAGCTTCCTTATCTGGAACAGCTCGGTGTTGATATTTTATGGCTTTCTCCGGTCTATCCGTCCCCGATGGTGGATAATGGCTATGATATTTCCGATTATGAGAATATCGACCCGCGTTTTGGTACGCTGGAGGATATGGATCGTCTGATCGCAGAAGCCAAAAAGAAAAACATCTCGATCATCATGGATCTTGTGGTCAATCATTGCTCCGATCAGCATGCCTGGTTCCGGAAAGCGATTGCAGATCCTAAAGGTCCTTATGGCGATTATTTTTACCTGAAAGAGGGAAAAGACGGAAAAGAGCCGAACAACTGGCGCAGCTATTTTGGCGGCAGTGTCTGGGAAAAGCTGCCCGGACAGGAGAATTTATATTATTACCATGCCTATGCCAAAGAGCAGCCGGATTTAAACTGGGAAAATCCTGCCCTGCGAGAGGAAATCTACAAGATGGTCAACTGGTGGCTTGACCGCGGCATCGCAGGCTTCCGGATTGACGCGATCATCAACATTAAAAAAGACCTGACCTGGGAAGATCTTCCGGTGGACGGGCCGGACGGCAGAGGCTTTTTAACCAACAGCATCACCCGGATGCAGAAGCGCGACGGCGGGACGAAAAATGGCATTGGCGTCTTTTTAAGAGAATTAAAGGAACGCTGCTTTGCGCCCCACGATGCGTTTACGGTCGGAGAGGTGTTCGAGGTCGACAGGGAGCAGCTGGAAGAATTTATCGGAGAGGACGGATATTTTTCCACGATGTTTGCCTTTGATCCGATCCAAAGCTATAAAAAAGGAACCTGTCAGTGTGAGTTTGACCGGAACATGAACCCGGACGAATGGAAACGGGATGTGTTTGTCAACCAGAAGCTGCTTGGAGATATTGCATTTGAGGCAAATATTATCGAAAATCATGATATGGCGCGTGGTGCGACGATCTATATCCCGGACGAGGATTACGGCTTTGCCAGCATATCGGCGCTTGCCGGTCTGCAGGTGCTGCAGCGCGGTATGCCGTTTTTATATCAGGGACAGGAAATCGGCATGACAAACTGTCCCTTCGAATTGGAAGACATTGATGATATTATGACGCTGGACAACTATCGTTATGCAGTTGCCTGTGGATTCCCGGAAGAAAAGGCGTTTGCTGGCTGTGCGCGGGAAAGCCGTGATAACGCCAGAACACCGATGCAATGGAGTGACGCGGAAAATGCTGGTTTTACAACCGGAAAGCCCTGGCTGAAGGTCAATCCGAATTATCCTGAGATCAATGTGGCGCGGCAGGAAAAGGAATACGGTTCTGTATTGAATTTTTACAGGCGCTTGCTGTGCTTCCGCAAGTCGGAGGAATACCGTGATTTGCTGACTTATGGTACGTTTGAACCGATGTACGAGGATCAGGAAAAGATTTTTGCATTTAAGAGAACGCTCGGTAAGCAGTCTCTGACTGTAATCTGCAATGAAAGCCCGGCAGAGCGTTTCCTGACCTTAAAAGAGGATTATGAGGAAGTGGTTTTTGTCAATCTGCCGCAGGTGACGAGAATTGGTGACAACCTGATTCTGCATCCCTATCAGTTGATTGTGGTGGAAACGACGAAAAAATAGTTGAATTCTTCGTGGGAATTGTATATAATAACAGTATCAACAACGAAGAGAGGGTGATGCTATGAATACAGTGATTACGATTGGACGTCAGTTTGGTTCCGGTGGCCGTGAGATCGGGGAAAAGCTTGCGGAGCATTTCGGCATCAAATGTTATGACAAGGAGCTGTTATCCAGAGCCGCCAAGGACAGCGGATTTTGCGAAGAGATGATTAAGACACACGATGAACGTCCGACCAACTCTTTCCTTTACAATCTGGTCATGGATACTTATTCTTTCGGCTACAATACATCCACCTTTATGGATATGCCGATTAGCCATAAAGTTTTTCTGGCACAGTTTGATGCGATCAAGAGCATCGCAAAAGAGGGTCCGTGCGTATTGGTTGGCCGCTGCGCAGACTATGCGCTGCACGACATGAAAAACTGCCTGCATTTCTTCATCTATGCGGACGAAGAGACGAAGATCAAACGTCTGGTGAAGAAATATCCTGACTTAAACGAGTCCAAGGCAAGAGACATGATGATCAAGAAGGATAAACAGCGTCAGAGTTACTACAACTATTATTCCTCCAAAAAGTGGGGACGCGCAGACAGCTACGATTTCTGTTTAAACAGCTCGGTTCTCGGTATTGATGGAACCGTGAAGCTGATTACGCAGATCATTGAAGATTTTGAACAAAAAGAGCAGTAGGTCTGCGCATTTACTGCGCTGACCGTAAGAGAATTTAAACTGGAAGGCAAAAATCCTATCGGCACAGCCGATTTGGAATGGATTTTTGCACGTAACTGTGAGGGTACGGAACAGTTACATTTTGAACAAAAAGAGCAGTAAAACAAAAGTGAAACAATAGAATGTATGCTTTGTGAGCGGTCTATTGTCAGGAATAACAGCGGTTTGAAATTTGTGATGTAGTTTCAAACCGCTGTTTTTGGATGGAATGAGCTGCTGGCGTATCATGGCATGGATGGAGAAACATCCGAGCGGGAGACCATTATGAAATATTTCAGAAAATACGTTTTGTCAATTTTATTGTGTTTTATCCTGACCGGCTGCGGGCAGCAGGCAGGTTTTTCGGAATCTGTATCTGCGGTACCGGAAAGTAATTTTACGGAATCCCAGACAGGCGTTCCGGAAACCGTGATGCAGCAGCAGACTGACGCGGATACAGAAACAGCGGAAATAAAGTCGGCTTCCGACAACGTAAGGCCCTCCAAAGAAGAAGTCCTTGCCATGCGGGAAAAAACGCTGGATGGGATGTCGGAGACGGAAATTTCCAGACTGAGGGAAAATATCAAAGTTGCAAATCTTCAAATGGAATCCGCATATCTGAATGACAACATCTTTAAAAAGCTGTCAGATAAAGAAAGCCCATACTGGAAGTATTTTGACTGCAAAGGCGACATTCAGCTGGGCTGGTGGTATCATCAGGCGATCTATCCGAAGGATGTCATCATGAAAGCGGAAAATATCACAGAAGAGGAATTTGCGGAAACCTATACGGAGCCTGGAATTGTGACGAATAACTTTGACGCGGCAGATTTTATTGATTTGATTTCCGAATTGAAGTCCTTTGTAAAAAATGAAGCCCTGGCAGCAGATTTACAGCAGCTGATGGATCTGACGCGAATGGCGCAGACAACGCATGAGATGCAGTATGCGAATGAACTCTATAAGGTGCTCCATGATCTGGACTATTTTCTTTTAAGATACGGAATTGAGGACGTCGGGCAATATACTGCCGATGCGGGAACCGTAGGCACTTATTATGGCGTTCTTGCAGTTTATGGGGCAGAGCCTTTTTCGGCAGAGGAACAGACAAAAGCGTTTGGCAAAATCCTGTGGGATGCATATTGTTTCGGAAAAATCGAGGGAACAGATCATGGAGTGCCGGATACCTATGGACAGGAAAGCACGTATTTTGCTTTGTACGATGTAGATGGCGATGGACAAGAAGAGCTGTTGCTCAACTGGACAGGTGCTTCGATGGCGGATACGGTAGAATATATCTGGGGATACGGAGATAACGGCACTCATGTAGAGCTGTGTGAGTTTCCGGCGCTGACCTGTTATGACAATGGGGTGATTGAAGCAGAATGGTCGCATAATCAGGGACTTGCCGGAGAATTCTGGCCATATTTTCTATACCGCTATAATGCCGAAACTGATCAGTATGAAATCTGTGGCGGAGCAGATGCATGGGATAAAAGCGTGGCAAAGACGAAGGAACAGGGAGACGTTTTTCCGGACGATATCGATGCAGATCAAGACGGTGTCGTTTATTATCTGCTGCCTGCCGACTGGGATGGAAACTATGATATGGAGCCTGTAGATGGAGCTAAGTACCGGACATGGCGGGAATCCTTTTTGGAGGGAGCGTCGGAAATGGACGATATCTGGTTTTGGGATTTGAAGGAAGAAAATATTGCAATTTTAGGTGCAGAAAAGCCAGACTAAAACAGAGGATAAAGATTGAAAAATAAAAATGCGTGCGCAGAAATGAAAGGAAAAAAATGGGAAACGAAAGCGGGACTTGGATTATGTATGGGGTAAGTCGGGAGGACCCGGAATGTATCCATACAGTCGATGAAGCAGTGGAATATATCAATCAGGTGGGATTTTTGCCGCTTTTTAAAAATGAGATTCCGGGGTTTTCACTGGAAGAGCGCACTGTTCCGGAATATTGGTGGAGCGGCGATCCCAAAAGCGATCCCTGGGAATGGCGTGAGATCATTGCCAGAAGCGGTAAAGTCGCCTATGGAAAATTTTTTGATAAGAAAGCGGGTTTTATTTCAAAGCAGTGGTTTCCGTATTTTGCAAACTTTAGGCGGGACGGATATGATTTTGATGCGCTTTGGGATGATGAAAAGGCGTCCATCCGGCAAAAGAAAATCATGGATTTCTATTTAGAAGAAAATGCCGAAACAGAATATTTTTCCAGTGAGTTAAAGAAAAAAGCCGGTTTTGGAAAGGGCGGCGAAAAAGGCTTTGATGGCGTGATTACGGCGCTTCAGATGCAGACTTATCTTTGTGTCAGAGATTTTCGCCAGCGAAAAAACAAAAAGGGAGAAGCCTACGGCTGGCCTGTCGCCGTTTACTGTACGCCGGAGCATCTCTGGGGACGGGATCATGTGACAAGCGCTTATGCAGAGTCAGCGGCTTCCTCCGGAGAAAAAATCGCAGCGCACATGCGGGAAATCTACCCGATTGCAACCAGGCAGCAGGTACATCGGTTGGTGGGGAATATTGTTGCGCTGTAATTGATAAGATAGTTAAAATGGAATATAATAATATTAGCTAATATTGAAAGACTTGTTACGGGAGGTGCTGATATGATGATTGAGACTGCAACTGCGACGGAAATGCAGAATAATTTTGGAAGATATCTTAGTATGGTGATGTCTGGACAGGAAATCATTGTGACAAAAAATGGTAAAGAAGTTGGGCGATTTATTCCAAAAGATGCGACGGTATCCTATTTGACAGATTCCCTCACCGGAATTTTGCAGGAAGATTACGATTTGGATGAAGCTAAGGAAGAAAGCCTGAGGGAAAAATATGGTTTTGTTGGTTGATACAAATATCATTTTAGATGTGCTTCTAAGCAGACCGGAATTTGTAAAAGATTCTTCTATGATATGGAAATTATGTGAAACAGAACAGGCAAAGGGATATCTTTCGACTTTAACGTATGCGAATATGATGTATGTTATGCGAAAACAGTTGACACCAGATCAAATTGAAGATGTATTTCGAAAATTAAACCTGATTTTTGAATTTGCTGATTTCAGTCCTGCCGTTTTGGAGAGGGCTGTTGCAATGAAGTGGAAGGATTTTGAGGATGCTGTTCAAAGTGCAACTGCGGAGTCTGTCCATGCGGACTATATTGTTACAAGAAATCTTAAGGATTTTATGAAGAGCAAAGTTATAGCATTTACACCGGCGGAACTCTTGGCAAGAATCTAAAAAGCCGCAAAGAAATGAATTGGATGTTTATAAAAATATATACAGTGGATCGGTTCGGGCAGCAGAAGCGGAAATTAGAGGCAGTTTAATGTCATTTTAACTTAAAGTGGCACAAAGTTGAAATCCACAAGTGACGTATTTACGCGCATTTAAAGTTATGGAATTTCACTTTGTGCTTAAATTTTTGAACATCAAAACGGCACAAAATATGCTGTTCAAACATTAAATGGCACTAAGTCGTAAAATTAAACTTTATGTAGCACAAAGTTGATAGTATATTCCAGAGTTTTCCTGATTATGATGAAAAATCAGTGCAACAAACTTACTCGTCATCAGTTTGATTCACTTTGGACATTCCATTTTATAATATTTTGAGCCATGAGAATATCAATATCGAAAGCTAGTTAAAGAAAATATATGCAAACTCATATTCTATGGAAGTCCTTGCGCTGAAGATGAAAATAGGATACTATTATGTAAAGATACATTGGTATGGAACGTTCTTTAAAAACATCTGTTGAAACCGGAAAATGGCAGATACAGATGTTTTTTGGAACATAGTACCTATATAGGTATTGTCTGCATTGTATCCTTAAAGAGTCATATGACTTTTATACAGAAAAAAAGCATTGATGCTGAGCCTACCAAACTTCACATCCATGCTTCAAACTTTTTCCGGACAGCTAGAAATAACTGCCTTTCTTTTGTTTACTTTATTTTAGCATCATTTATGGAATAAGTCAATATAAAAGGCACGATTAAACCATCTTCCGGAATGCACAAAAAATGGAGGTTATCGTGACAACTGAATATCGCTATACTAAACCTGTCAACATGCAGCGTAGTACACACTACGGAAGTAACTACTATGTGATACCATCGCGCAAGCTGAATCGAAACGTCATTGCCTTCAGCTTTCTTGAATACGCAAATATTATCTCACTCGAAATGAATTCTCTTGTTGAATACTACTGCGAACAACCATGTACGGTCGATGTATATGTGGATGGTAAGAAGGCAACCACGACCTTTGATGTATACGTCGTATATACAGATGGGCGGGAAGAAATGCAGGAGATCAAGTATCTCTCCGAATATAATGCAAAGAATGAGAAGGGTGAGCGTGACCGCGCACAAGTTGAAAAACAGAGGCTATGGTGTACGCAGAACAGCATCGGGTATGCATTACGAACGGATGATATCATTATGCCAGGAGATTTTACCATTCGTAACCTTGAATGGCTCGCAGCAAAGGCAAGACGCACATCGAACACGAATGAGACGGCGCGCAAATTTTTGATGAATTATCTTGGTAAAGCTGGAAAACTTACCATTGGACAGCTTTATTCAAGTGGAAACATTACGGAGCAGAACGGACTGAACATTCTCGCAGATATGTTTTATCGCGGAGAGATCTCCTTTAGCGATATCGATGGGACTGTGATATCGAACAGAACGGAGGTGTACGTATAATGGCATGTAAGAAATTTAATTTGATGGAATTACAGACGATTCGTGAATCATGGAAGGACATTCCAGTTGAGACCGTATCAAAAGCAAAGCGAAAGGTCTTTTTGGACCGTAAAAATGCAGTCAATATGTATATTAATGGTGTTGGCGTGAAGGAAATTCATAATGCTACTGGATATGACCGTACACACATTGCACGGTTAATTACGAAATGTCTTATCATTAATGATGATGGTGAGTATTACGGTTATAGTGCGTTAATTCCATATATGAAGGTACAGAATACGGAAAAAAAGATGAAGAAAGCCAGTAAGTCATTTTCTAAATTGCTTTCAGAGTATCCGACACTTCCTGATTACATCGCGGGATGTTGGCATGGAAATCGAAAATACACAATGGAAACGCACATGAACGTTACCACGTTGCATAAAGATTACTTCTTAAAGGAATGTGAGCGCTTAGGTATTCAGGACTACGAATACCCGTTTAACACAGTAAACCTTGCATATAATTCGTTACGTAAGTATGTTCTGAATCTCAATAATATCGATGCTGCAGCGCGAGCGAAACGAAGCTCGAAGGATGATGCACAGAAAATCATGTCAACAGGAGTTGGTAAACGTTATACCAGCGTATCTATCGCGCCTTTTTCGGAGGTTCAAGTTGATGGTCATATCATTGACCTTCTGTATACCGTTGAATTCACGGAGAGTGACGGTACGGTATCAAGGAACATCGCAACAAGAGCATGGTTCTTTCCCGTGTTTGATACAGCAACACGATGTGTCATTGGATATTCTGTATCACAGGAATTTAACTACAATCAGTATGATGTGATCCGTGCCGTAAGAAATGCGATCCTTCCGCATGAGAAGATGGAGTTTACAGTTCCCGGACTTTCGTATCCTGAGAATAGTGGCTTTCCTTCAGAAGCATTGCCGGAAACAAAGTATGCATATTTTGACCGTATCATGCTTGATAATGCGAAATCTCATTTAGCAGAGCATGTTATTGACAGGATGACGAGAACATTGAAAACGGTCATGAATTTTGGTTCAGTTGCAACCCCAGAAACAAGAGGCATCATAGAGCGCTTCTTTGGTTCTCTTGAAACGAGAGGATTCCATAAGATGAGCATGACAACAGGAAATTCCACCAGAGACCTGAAGCGGAAGGATGCGGAGAAGAAAGCGTTAGAAACCGGCATTACATTTGATCTTATCTGTGAGTTACTGGAAGTGCTTGTCGCTCAGTACAATAACACTCCGCACAGTGGAATTGGTAATAAGACACCACTTGAATGCATGGAACGTCGTATTCGGGAGGCAGGATTAAAACCGTCGATTGCAGATAAGGAGACGATTCTTGAAGTTGAGAAACTTGAAAACCGGATGTTTGAGAGAGTGGTGCGAGGGGGAAAGAATGGTAAGCGAGCATATGTGACTTTTGAAGGGGCTGAATACAGAGGTGATGTTTTATCCTGCGGAGACCGCTATATCGGACATAAGGTTACGCTTGAAGTTTCTCCGTATGACATCAGTACGGTTGAAGCGTATGAAGAGGATGGAACATACATCGGCACATTGAAAGCGAGAGGTGAATTTGGCACGAAGTCGCATTCTCTTAAAACACGAAAGCAGGCGAGACAGTATGCTCGAGAACGTGGTCGTGAAAAGACAGAGTTTGACACACCGATCACGGCGCTTACGCAACATCTTGATAAGCAGGCGAAAACATCCAAACGTGCAGCAACACGGAATGATATTGTGCGTCGGGAAATCGGTGAAGAAGAACTGTCAAAGCGGGTAAACAAGAAGTTGATTGTTAGTCCTATGGAAATTGGACGCACCTTAAATGATAAAGCAGATAATTCAAAGATGCCTTCGAATGAAGAACTCGAGCATATGACACAGAAGCAACTTATTGAACGCTTATACGGGAGGGTGTGATGGATAATAGAACATCAGACAATAAGGATTACTGTACAAATGAACTAACGATGACTATGCTCCGCTCAGATGATTTTATCATTTATACGAAAGAGATCGCAGACCTTGAGAGAAGCATTATGGAGATCGTAATGCTTGGAAACTGTGGTGCGTGTGTTGTTTCAAGACCACGTTGCGGTAAAACAACATCGATGGTCTATATTTCACATTCATTAAAAGAACATTACGGTGAAAACTTTCCTGTAGTGATGTGGGATATTACGGATCATGCAGTGACCGAGAAAAACTTTTACTCATCACTTCTTACGGCATTAAAAGTACGGCATTCCGCTCGTGCAACAGCGCTTGAATTAAAAAACAGAGTGTTGTCAGAGCTTGTGACGCGTGCCTGTGACACAATGTTTAAAAAGGTTGTCTTAATGATTGATGAAGCATGGAGATTGAATGAGAAGGATTTTACATGGCTTATGGATCTTTACAATATCCTTCGAAGACACAATCTTCAGCTCATTACCGTCTTTTTCAGTACAAATGAACTGCTCGACCTAAAAAAGAAATTTAAAGCGGAAGGTCTTGATCAGATTGTAGAACGCTTCTTTTTAAACATTTATCACTTTCATGGTATCCGGGATCAAGGTGAGTTGATGATTTGTATGCATGCATTTGATCAGATGAACGTAGTCACGATGGAAGAGCGCGAACAAATATCGCTAAAGAATTTTTATTTTCCAAGGGCCAATGATGGGCTGCATTTTCATGAACTTACATCTACATTCTGGGAAGCATTTACCAATATCAGAGTAGATAACGGTATGACAATAGATGATATCCCGATGGAATATGTCGTTGGCTCATTCAGAATCCTGCTGGGCTGTTATGGTAAACTTTCAAGCAACTGTGTTGTATGGCCGGATTACAAGGTCATTTATAAAAGTATCATTCGTTCTGGATACACGGAGAGTGATGATGAAAAACAAGATGTTACCAGAAGTAAGAAACTGCGTAAAGTACATTAATAAGGGCAGTCATCCGATAGATCATGATTTTACTTCATACACCTGGAGGAAAGGCTGGATCAAGCCATATGAATCGTTATACAGTGTTTTTTGCATGTTTGAACGATTAAATGGATTTACAACAACTGGTGCCTTTAAAATAATAAACAAAAAAAATCAAATAGCCATAGGACCTGATTTCGCCCAGTCGTTTATATCCTCTGCATGTAATGGTGTTATCGAAACAACGCATATATCATACAGGTGTGTAGCGGAATTCTTTTCAACAGGGGATGATGACATTCCATCATTCCCTGCGATGAATGCCAAGGCGCGCATACTGCTTACGGATAGTTGTTATGTTTTTTGTCCAAAGTGTCATGCAATAGGTTATCATTCATGGATTTTTCAGTATAGAGCATTAAAGTTCTGTCCGATCCATAGTATACCGCTTGAAAGTTTAACTCACATTTTTTTAGAGAAAAAAGTCGGAGTTATGGACAGCCATCCGATGCTTTATGAAATCGACACAAAAACAATAGAAGACATATATCATAAACTCTCACTGGATGCTAAACGTATAGACCTTATCACAATGAATAATCATTTTAATATTCGTGAATACGGGCAAAGCTTTCAGATGGAACCTTTACTTAACATAGGGGAAGAGATATATCAAAGAAATGAACGAGATTATCCTGACGTAGAAAAGGAAATGTCATCCCGCTTTCGCAAAGTGATTTGTGAGGTGTCTTCAATCATTAACAGGAGATGGACGGAAGAATACACACAAGTCATACTAGCAGATACGTTTGATAGAAATATGCGACATAAAAAGAATCCTTCATTTCAGGATACAATGGCGGCATCACTGCAGGTATATATAACACTTATGGAAATAAAGCTTCAGCACAGGGGAAAAAACATATTAGATGAAATTTTTGATAGATACATGTGTTATGTTCAGGGAGTATACGATCCATTGGAATTCAGAAGGTTCTATCATCCCTATTCATCTGAACCGTATGAACTTAAATCTACTGCTAATGTAAAAGAAATAGAACTTACATATATAAATTTAACAACCTTGAATGAAAATGATATAACCCTTTGTGCCATTGATGATCATATACGTTTTCAATGGGCGGAATATCGGAAGCTCGTAATGGAAGACCATATTGATGTAGATGAGGCTGCTAAAAGGCTTCCGGATGTGGCCTATATCTGCATCACGGACGCAGACGGCATACTTCATGTAAAAAGGATAGTAACGGATAATGTCGTTGAAAAATAGAGGTCTATTATGTTGCGCAAATATTTCTCTATCTTTGTGCCACATTTAGTTGAATAGAATAACTTCGTGCCAATAAAAAGTTAAGAATTACATACTTACATGGTTTTGTGGTAGAGAAGGGCAAAAAAACAGTCCAAAAGCGCTTGAAATACTTAACTTAAAAGTTGCACAAAGCCGCGGCATCTTCGTGCAACTTTATATTTGAACCAACAACTTTGTGCAAACTAGAAATTAAAAATAATTCAGGTTTGTGCCAAATAAAGTTTGAAACAATATCTTTGTGCTAAAATAAGTTGAATTTCGGATTAAAATCAGTAACGAAAAACATAAAATAGTGCATAAATTGGACTTCGTGCAAGATTATGTTTAATCTTTGTGCCACTTTAAGTTAAAATGACATTTAATTCGGAGAGAGAGGTTTTGATTGAGACATCCAACTATTCGCAAAAGCCAAGTTTAACGAATAGTTAGCACCGCTTTCCGGGATTTCGCAGAAAAATACGTTTTTGCTTCGGTGCTAACTAATTCGTTAAACTTGCGGGTGTTTGATAAAAAATAGTTAGAACTTCTTTCTGGGATTTCGCAGAAAAATATGTTTTTGCTTCGGTGCTAACTAATTCGTTAAACTTGCGGGGTGTTTGATAAAAAATAGTTAGAACTTCTTTCTGGGATTTCGCAGAAAAATACGTTTTTGCTTGGTGCTAACTAATTCGTTAAACTTGCGGGGTGTTTGATAAAAATGAGTTCAGGAGGCGTATATCTGCTGACGCAGATGATTGCCTCCTGGGTTTGTCGCTTTTTTTCGTAGATTCTGTAATTTCCAATTATAATTAAAATCTGCAATTTAAATATTTAATGTCTGCAATTTATGTCTTATTATATACCATCTTATATGTCACATATCTGGAATCCGTTTTATAATGTTGATATGCTCATGCCAGGTCTTTTGAATCCAGAATGATTGTAAATGGTCCGTCATTGATCAGCGCGACCTCCATTTCCGCACCGAATACGCCGGTTTTCACGACGGGAACTTCCTTTTTGCAGGCGTCGATGATGTATTCGTAAAGCTCATTTGCATGTTGTGGTGATCCGGCTTTGACAAAGGACGGCCGGTTGCCTTTTTTGCAGTCCGCGTACAGGGTAAATTGGGAAACCAAAAGAAGCTGTCCGTCGACATCTTTTAACGCGAGGTTCGTTTTTCCGTTTTCATCCGAAAAAATCCGCATTCCGATCAGCTTGCGAACCATTTTGTCTGCTGTTTCTTTTGTGTCCTCGTCACAGATTCCGATCAGGACGAGGAAGCCTTTTCCAATTTCGGAATATAGTTTCTGGTCGATTGTAACGCTTGCCTGTGTAGTACATTGAATAACAAATTTCATAGGTAATCATCCTTCTGAGGTTTATTTTAAATTTTTAACAAATATTGTGAATAAAATAACAATAAAACAAGCCGGATTATTTTTTGCTTTGTTCCGAACTCGAATCTTCTGTTTTTCGATTGGATTCTACGGCTGGCGCAGCGTTATCCGAAGTTGTTTGCGCTTTTTCGTCCGGATGTTCTGCAGGGTGCGGAATAAACGTCTTTAAATCTTCTTTAAAATTCCGGAACGAAAACTGTTTCTTACGGTGTCTTGCGGGTTTATCTTCCGGTTTGGAAATAAAGGTGCCGGTCTGGACATCGACATAATCCAGTGTCTGGTACTCTTCTGTTTTATCGGACATGCCCTTTTTTTGCAAACTGCGGTTGACGTAGCGCTTGATCAGCGCATAAAAAACAGCAAAAATCGGAACCCCGAGAATCATGCCCGGTACACCCATGAGACCACTGAAGATGGTGATGGAAAAAATAATCCAGAACCCGGAAAGACCGGTGGAATCGCCAAGAATCTTAGGCCCAAGGAAGTTGCCGTCAAACTGCTGCAAGATCCAGATGAAGATGATAAAATACAGGCATTGCATCGGATTGACCATTAAAATAAGCAATGCACAGGGTACGGCTCCGATAAAAGGACCAAAGAACGGAATAATGTTGGTAACGCCGACTATGACGCTGATCAGCATTGGATATGGCATTTTCATGATGCTGACAACAACAAAGCAGAGAACACCGATGATGGCTGAATCCAAAATTTTTCCACTGATAAATCCGCCAAAAGTGGAATCGATCAGACGGAGGTCTTCCATAATTACATTAGCCTGTCTGGTATCCCAGAAAGCGTATAAAAGTTTCTTTCCCTGGCTGACAAAGCGTTCCTTACTGGCAAGCAGATAGATGGAAATGATCAGTCCGATAACGAGATTCCAGACTGCCTTCGCAAAGCTTAACATGCTTAGGGAGACTGTTTTTACGATGGCATTGATCTGAGGCATCATGGTTTTATTGAGGAAGTTCTCAAGATCTGTCGAATAATGATTGATCAGATCGGATACAGTCGTTTCGATGTCTGGATTATCAGCAAGCAGTTTTTCAGCCCAGTCACTGACGTTTTTTACATAGCTGGGGAACTGACTGGCAATACTCTGGATGCTTCCAATGATCTGCGGAATTACAACTCTGAAAAATCCGTACACCAAAAACAGGACAAAGCACAGCGTCAGGACGATCGAAATGCCGCGGCAATAGCTGGTCAGCTGTTTCTTTTTTTTCTGTAAGGACGGTTTTTGGGAAATCAGCCAGTCTCTGGCGGGATACAATGCAAAATGCTCGATGGCGTTTACCAGCGGACACATCAGCCATGCCAGAATAAAGCCGTCCAGAATCGGCATGCAGATGTGCAGCAGATTCTGCAGATGATCTTTAAAGTTGCCGCCGTGAAAGATCAGATAATAAGCGAACAGTCCGCCGATTATAACCAGAAGCGCCGTTACGCCCCAGTATAGATATTTTTTTTCCCAGCGAAATTTCATATCAGGTACTCTCCTTTCCGTCATGCGAAGAAAGCTCGTCGAATTTCGCTTTCATCGTCGGGTTGTTTTTCGTAAGGCGCTTGATGCTCAGATCTTCCGCCTTGTTGTTTGCAAGCCGCAGGTTGTTTTCAGAAGAAAGCAGGGCCTCCTTTGTCTTCTGAAGATGGTCGATCGTTTTGTCGATTTCATCAATCGCGCGGTGGAAACGTTCACTCGCCAGACGGAAATTCCGGTTGAATTTCTCTTTAAAATCATTCATATCTTCCTCAAAATGGGAAATGTCAATATTCTGATTTTTGATGACAGCAAGCTCCTGCTTATACCGCAGCGCATTCAGGGAAGCATTGCGCAGCAGCGTGATCATCGGGATAAAAAACTGCGGACGGATCACATACATCTTCGGATATCGATAGGAAACGTCCACGATGCCGGTGTTATACAGTTCGCTGTCTGGCTCCAGCATGGACACTAAAACGGCGTATTCGCAGTCTTTCTCGCGCCGGTCCTTATCCAGCTCCTTGAAAAAATCTTCATTTTTCTTTTTCGTTGCGGTTTCATCCATCTCGTTTTTCATTTCAAACATGATGGAAATAAATTCGATTCCGTCCGGATCCGTTTCTTTATAAATATAATCGCCCTTGCTGCCGGTTCTGGCATCGTTGTCCTTTTCAAAGTATGCATTCTGGAAACCGGTTGCGCGCAGCTTGTTGAATTCTGTCTCACAGTGCTGCTCTAAGCTTTCTCCGATCATTTTGGTGGACTGGCGCGCCTTGAAATCCTTATAATAGGCGATTTCCTCGTCCTTCATGCGGAGGCGCTCTTCGTACTGCTCCTTAATATTTTGCTCTCGGAGCCGGGTTTCCTGCTTTGCATGTTCTATTCTACCGGTCAGGTCATAAATCTGCCGGTCCATTTCGTTGATCTGCTTTTCTTTCTGGGCAGCTGCTTTAGAAACCGCCAGGGCGATATCCTTGTCCGCAGTTTCCTGTACAGATGTGATTTTGGCATTTAAAAGGCTGATCTGAGCGTCCTTTTGGGACAGAGCCTTTTCCTGTTCGGACAAAAGCTTTTCCTGCCGGGAACGGGCGTCTGCCTCTGCCAGCTGCCGTGCGCTCTCTGCTGCCGCAAGCTTTGCCTGCAGCCGGGAAATTTCCTCCGCCAGCTCCTGTCTCGTCTGGGTCTGCGCCAGAAGGACAGCGTTTTCTTTTTCAGAAAGATACTGCGCTTTACGCTCGGAAAGCTCTTTCTCAAATTCTTTATCACGGACCTGTCTGACGATCGCCGCATAGCCGGATTCGTCTACCTGAAAGACTTCGCCGCATTTGGGACATTTGATTTCCTGCATGCACCTGCTCCTTTATCATGATTGGATATTCTATTAGTTTACTCTGTCGAGCACTTTTTTTCAAGGCGAATCCCGATAGAAACCTAGGATCGATCCAAATCCGGTATGAATCACTGCGGTTTCTTTGCAAAAAGAAAGAAAAAATAGTATACTGTCAAAAGGAAAATCAGGATGAGAAAACCATTCCGGCGTGCAGACGCCGGTAACTATGAAACGAGGAAACAGCATGACGTTACAACAGGTATTGAGCCAGGTGCGGCGAGCCGCAGACGATTATGAAATGATTCAGGACGGAGACAAAATCGCAGTCGGGATTTCCGGTGGAAAGGATTCCCTGACGCTTCTTTATGCGCTGAGCACGCTCAGACGCTTTTATCCGCATCCCTTTGAACTGCATGCGGTAACTGTCGACCTTGGTTTTGAAAACTTAAATTTGGGCAAAATAGAGGCACTCTGTAAAGAGCTGGATGTCCCGTATACAATTGTGCCGACGCAGATCGCTTCGATCGTATTTGACCAACGGAAAGAAAAAAATCCCTGCGCACTGTGCGCAAAAATGCGGAAAGGCGCATTAAATGAAGCGATCCGTGGGGCAGGCTGCAACAAAATTGCTTATGCACACCACAAGGACGATGTCGTGGAGACGCTGATGCTGTCTTTGATTTATGAAGGGCGCTTCCATACGTTTGCCCCAGTCACTTTTCTGGATCGGATGAATCTGACGGTGATCCGTCCGCTCGTTTATATGAAGGAAGCGGATGTGATCGGATTTGTCCATAAGCATGATGTTCCGGTTGTCAAAAGTCCCTGCCCTGCAGACGGACATACTCGCAGAGAATATGTCAAGCAGCTGCTGCGTCAGCTGAACCTGGAAAATCCGGGTGTGAAGGATCGGATGTTCACTGCGGTTCAGAGTGGTCTTGCGGAATGGAGGGTACATGAAAAACAGTAACAATTACCATGATGAAACTGCAAAGGAAAATATCCTCCAGCTGCGAAAGCTGCAGGAAGAGCTGCCGCGCTTCTGTCGCCAGTATTTCCGTGGAATCGAACAGACGACCGCGCCCCGCACGCGGCTTGCCTATGCGTATGACCTCGGTGTCTTTTTTGAGTTTCTGCACAAAAATAACAGCGTGCTTTCGAAGATGGATATCATAGAGTTTCCGCTGTCAGTTCTGGATCAGATCACAAAGGCGGATATCGAGGAATATCTGGAATATCTTTCGTATTATGTCAAAGACGACGGCACGGAATATACCAACGATGAACGCGGGAAACGCCGCAAGCTCGCTTCCCTGCGCTCGTTTTATAATTATTTTTTCCGGGACGAACAGATTAAAAGCAATCCTGCGTCCTTAGTGCCGATGCCGAAGCTCCATGACAAGGAAATCGTGCGTCTGGACCCCAACGAGGTCGCAATTCTGCTTGATCAGGTGGAGGACGGCACCAAAATGACCAAAAGTCAGATGAAGTTCCACGATAAGACGAAGGTGCGCGATCTTGCACTTCTGACACTTTTGCTGGGAACCGGTATTCGTGTGTCGGAGTGTGTCGGTCTGGATATCAGCGACGTAGATTTTGATAATCTCGCAATCAAGGTGCGACGCAAGGGTGGATACGAGGACGTCGTCTATTTCGGGGAAGAGGTGGAACAAGCGCTTCTTTCCTACCTGGATCAACGCAAACATATGATTCCGATGAGTGGCCACGAGGATGCATTATTTTTATCCCTGCAGAACCGGCGCATGGCGGTGCGCAGCGTGGAAAATCTGGTCAAAAAATACGCTTCTCTCGTCACAACGACAAAAAAGATCACGCCTCATAAGCTCCGTTCCACCTACGGCACGACGTTGTATCAGGAAACCGGGGATATTTACCTCGTTGCAGACGTTCTGGGACATAAGGATGTCAATACCACACGGAAGCATTACGCTGCGATGAAGGACGATCATAAACGGAAAGCTGCCAAAACAGTAAAATTACGGGAGTTATGATTTTTCGTTGACTTGTAACGCGTGCAATCTATTGTGCGGAATCGAAAACGGTCACTCTTCCAGTGTTGGACTGAGTGACCGTTTTTTCGTTCTCTTGTTACTTTTTCTGCCCGTGCTTGCGAAGGTTTTTATCGCTTCTCCATCGGCTTGGGCGATAAATCGGAGGTGGTTCGATACCCTCTGCAGGATTGTCTGCAGCGCCGGGGCAATTTAAATTGCCAGATAAATTGGCGTTTGCAGAATGTGCGGTATCCAGGTGTTCCGATCGGTTATCGACCGGTTCAGCGCCCGGCTTGCGGAAGGTCAGAATCGCCTTGAACAGATCGCCATCGAGAAGAATCTGCATTGTGCCGTGCTGCAGCTCAGTAAAGCTTCTTGCGATGGCGAGACCAAGTCCGCTTCCCTCTGTGTTGCGGGAGCCGTCTCCGCGGACGAAACGTTCGGTCAGCTCTTCTCCGGAGACGGTCAGCTCCATCTGGGAAATGTTTCGGATCGCAATCTGCGTTTCGGATGCGCTGTCGGTCACAGTAACATAGACGCGCGTGGATGGCATGGCATATTTGCTGATGTTGGTATAAAGGTTATCAAAAATACGAAACGTCTTTTGCGGATCAAGCCGTAAAATTACTTTTTCTTCCGGCAGCTGAAATTTGAATGTCAGATTCTTTTCCTGCATGCGGGCTTCATATTCCAGATAGCACTGTCGAAGCAGGTTGCAGATATCGACATTGTCGTAATGCAGGGTAACGTTATTGGTAGTTGCCTTGCTGATTTCGAACAGATCTTCGATCAGTACCTTTAAGCGGAGAGCCTTTTTGTCCAGCGTATCGAGATATTCCTGCTGCTGTATTGGGGTAAGTCCCGGCTCCTTTAACAGGTTGATATAGGTAATGATTGCAGTCAGCGGCGTCTTTAAATCATGAGATACGTTGGTGATCAGTTCGGACTTCATCCGTTGGCTCTTGACCTCTTCTTCTACCGCTTTCTTGAAATCAGTCTGAATTTGTAAAAGCTCTTTTTTATAGCTTTCGAAAACGCCGAAGTCTTCTGAAAAAGCGGTATCGAAATCCCCTCTTGCGATCGAGCTGGTCACACGCAGGAGGTTCTGATATTTGGTTTGTATGTCATGGACGTATTTTTTGAGCAGGAAATAGATAATCAGGGAGTAAATCAACAGTGGAACAAAGCCCCATACCCAGAAAAACGTAATGACAAACAGGATAATAAAATTGACGATGACCAATTTGGAAATCATTTTCTTGGCGTCTGTGCCGATATCGAAGCTGACAAGCTCCTGATAGAACCGGTTCCAGGCGTTCATAATTCTGCGCCAGTAGCGGATTAACAGGCTGTGCTCGCGAAACTCCTGCTTGCTGCGCAGACAGCCTGCTGCAATCGTACCGAGAAGAAAGGCAACGAAAAAGCAAAGAAAAAAAACAATCGCCAAAAACAGATACAGCGTCCCGGACAAATGCAGCGGTGAAAGAACATGCTTTGTCAGGTTCGGAAACAGCTGTCCATGCTGAACGCCGCAGATCAGGCGAGTCAGGAAATAGGGCATCTGAAAAAACAGACAGAGAAGCACTGCTGCTATCTCGATCGGAAGCTGGCAGATGGAAAAGCTGCGGATACAGTAACCTCTTTTTTCGAACAAGAGAACCATAAAACCACCGAACAGGAATGTTGCAGCAAAAAAACCGATCAGCACGTGGGGAACCCCGGCGGCACAATAGCTCTGATACTGGAGGCTATCGTAATTGGTATCGCTCATGAACAGATCCCGGGAAGAAAGAATCTTCTGATACTGCTGCTGGGTGATGGCATAAATGATCCGCATATTCGAAGGACCGGAAAGCGAAACACGGTAACGGTAAGTCTGGCCAGAGTCTGAATCGAAATCTAACAAAAGGCTGCCGGAGTCATTGGAAAACTGCTGAAAATACTGTTCTCTTCCGGCAGTTTCCAGCTTTTTTAAAAAACTGTCGGATTCGTCGCCAAAATAAGCGCGGCAGCTGCTGACATGTCCGGCGGCGTCATATTCGATAACCGCATAATAAATATAGGACGGATGTTCTGTCGAGGTTTGCCCATTTAAAAGCGCAGTCAGTTCAGAAACACTGCTGTTTCCGATTTGCGTACCGGAAGCAGTATCCTGTGCACAGTAATCGACATATTGCGTCAGTTTCTCTGCACCCGCCTTCATTTCATCAATCTGTGACAGAAATACATTATACAGGGCTTCTTCCAGATCACCGTCAGAAACGGGGGTGTCAGACGAAGCGTCGGAAGAGATTCTGTCAGCGATCTGATAAGTGGCTGAAGAGGCAGAAAATGCAGGATCACCTGATTCACGGTTCCCCAGATAGTCGATCGTCAGATACAGATCGGAATAAGACCAGTTTTTCTGATCGGTCTTTTCTTTCAGGTATTTATATTGAATATAGTTGCTCTGATAAAGCTGTTCGATAAAGGACATTTCCGTCAGCGGAGTGGAAAATTCGCTGGCCGCACGCGTTTGAAAGAACGGCAGAAACGCCATCAGACAGAGTGTCAAAGACAGGAGGATGACAAGCATCACTGTAACGCTTTTTGCCTTTGGACTACTGTTTTTCCATTTTGTAACCAACACCCCACACCACCTTTAAATATTTCGGATTCTTCGGATCGATTTCTATTTTTTCTCGGATTTTACGGACATGAACCATAATCGTGTCAGTATTGACCGCTTTTTCATTCCAGATGCGTTCGTAAATTTCGTCTGCGGAAAAAACACGTCCGGGATTGCGCATCAAAAGCAGCAGGATTTTAAACTCAATGGGCGTCAGGCGCACCGGTGCACCATCAACAAAGACTTCTACAGTCTCTTCGTTCAATTCGATTCCGCCCAGCACATGGTAAGTATCCTTGACCGGTTCAGCCGATGCGATCGCTTCCCGGTAACGGTTATAGCGCCGCAGGTGGGAATTGACACGCGCCAAAAGCTCCAAGGGCGTAAACGGCTTTGTGATGTAGTCGTCAGCACCCATATTTAAGCCCATGATCTTATCGACCTCTTCTGATTTGGCGGAAAGCATAATCACCGGGAAATCATAGCCCTTTTCCCGCACCTTCATCATCATTGTAATGCCGTCCATGCGCGGCATCATGATATCTACGATTGCAAGATCAATTTCTTCTTTTTCAATGACCGCCAGACCCTCGATTCCATCGCCTGCCTGAGATACGTCATATCCCTGGTTTTTTAAATAAATCTCGATTCCGGAACGGATATCGGCGTCATCTTCTACGATCAGAATATGATTCTTATCCATTGCAGCTTTAAACTCCCCTCTTTTGTATGGCGCCTGATAGTAAAAATAGTGTTCAGATCGCCTGCCTGACATATGTCCTATCAGTATAGCATCCGCGTCCCGGGAAAGCAAACCTTCGGACAAACTTTACGATACGCAAAAGAGCTTAGAAAAAAGCGGCATAAAAACGAAAGAAAATCTAAAGTTTTGAAAATATGTGCCCTAATAGCAGGTATCAGCAGAATGATTTCCGAAAAATGTGACGGAACCGTTCAGTGAAAATCCGTGCTGTAGTATGGAATGATCAGATAATCTCCGGCGTGGATATCGTCTGCATCCTGTAAGTGATTCATTTCGCAGACCTCGTCGATATAATCCTGGACAGATGTATAATGATTATCCATATAGCGGCCGGAAATAGCGGAAAGCGTATCTCCCGAATATACCATAATGCTGCGGAAATACTTATAATGGACAGGTTCGGAGGATGCCTGCGCTCTGGATAAAAATCCGGTTGTCAAAATACCGATAAAGACCGCGATAAGGGTCGCTGCAAGACTGAAAAAGATCCGTTTGGTCAGTTGTCTGGTCCTGCGCAGGTGGTTGCGATAGGAACGCTCCTGATATGCTGCTACTGCTCTGGCGGTCTGAAAATAGGTGCTGTATGTTGTGTTCATAGAAATCCCCTCCTGAGTACAATCGAACATACGGTTTCGAACATATGTTTCTATACATGGATTATATCGAACGTACTTTCGAATGTCAACAGGAAACGGTAAAAATCGAACACTTCTTCGGAATGTATGTTTGCTTTTTTATCAGGGGTATGTTATACTGAATTTACATTAAAATGCAGAAAGGAATTTTTCTATGGCACAGAGAAAGATCACTGCAAAACAGCAGGAAATTCTTGATTATATAAAAGAAGAAATTTTAAAAAAGGGATATCCGCCGGCAGTTCGTGAGATCTGCGAGGCAGTTCATTTAAAATCCACGTCTTCCGTTCATTCTCATTTGGAGACGCTGGAGAAGAACGGATATATTCGCAGGGACCCGACTAAGCCGCGCGCGATTGAGATCACAGACGACAGCTTTCAGGCTGTTCGCACAGAGATGACGAGCCTTCCGGTTGTCGGCAATGTTGCAGCCGGACAGCCAATCCTTGCCGAAGAAAATATCGAAAGCTATCTTCCGATTCCGGCAGAATCCGTGCCGACCGGTGAGCCGTGCTTTGTGCTGAATGTCCGCGGCGATTCTATGGTAAATGCCGGAATTCTGGATGGTGACCAGATTTTTGTACAGTGTTGTCAGGAAGCCTATAACGGACAGATCGTGGTTGCGCTGATCGATGACTCTGCTACAGTAAAACGTTTCTATAAAGAAAAGGATCACATCCGTCTGCAGCCGGAAAACGATACGATGGACCCGATCATCGTAGACGACTGCCAGGTGATCGGACGTGTGTTTGGAATGATGCGGATCTTCCATTGAACAGATTCGGTGAAGGGCACAAAAATTGCAGAACATATAACTAAAGCTTAGTACATAAGCTTTAGGGATACACCTTTTCACATTGGGAAGCTGGCAGTTTAATTGACGCCAGCTTCCTATTTTTTCATCACTTCAAGAGAAAAAATAAACGCGGTGGGGTTTCCTGATACCCGACCGCGTTTATCTTTGTCCGCTGATATACGGGCAAATCGTTTTTTATTGTAGGTTACTTTCTTGCACCATCCGAGCCGATGGTATATCCGTCAATGGTGGTATTCACCGCCATCGTCCCGTCTGTGTAGAAGTAGTACCACTTTCCGTCAATCTGCTTCCAGCCGCCGGCAAACATCATTCCGGTAGCCTTGTCCAGCCAGTACCGCTTCTGGTCGTCGGAGAGCCAGCCCTTCACTGGCTTCCCATTTCTGTAATAGCTCCACTGGCCGCTGTCATTCTGCTGCCAGCCGTTTGCGGTCTGCGGGTCAATGACGATCTCCACAAACCGCCGCAGTACGGTGGCAACCTCGGCGCGGGTAGCGGTTCCCTTGGGGTCAAACTTATTTCCATTCTTCCCGGCCAGGATGCCCGCCTGCTGCATGGCCCTGACCGCATTCTTCGCCCAGCTGCTGATCTGTGCGTTGTCCGCAAAAGTCACAGCCTGGAGGGTTTTCGGAAGGTCGTAGCCAAGCTTTTTGGCGTAATTTGCCATGATGACCGCCATCTGTTCCCGGTTGATGTTGGTATCCGGCGCAAAGGTG
>ERZ1026874.513-NODE-513-length-23930-cov-7.517403_pt1 | contig 23930 bp, 16 predicted proteins | sample MGYA00380167_ERZ1026874 | MGnify/ENA primary metagenome ERZ1026874 (study PRJEB33269, sample SAMEA4719803) | human gut metagenome | biome: human-associated habitat; feature: organic feature; material: feces | place: Cameroon | collected 2013-10 ...
TAAAGTGATGGCCGCGGCCCTCCAGCTCCTCGCGCAGCTCGGCGAAGTTCTCGATAATGCCGTTGTGGACGATGGCGATGCGACCGTCGCAGCTAGTGTGGGGATGAGCGTTAACGACAGAAGGCTTGCCGTGAGTGGCCCAACGGGTATGGCCGATGCCGCAGGTTGCGTCGCTATCGATATTGGAAAGCTCGCTCTCCAGACCCGCAACCTTACCCACGCGGCGGATAACGTCGAGGTGCGCCGCGGCGCCCTCGCCCACCTCGAGCGCGACGCCCGAGGAGTCATAGCCGCGATACTCCATGCGCTTAAGGCCTGTGACCAGGATGTTCTTTGCAATATCAGAGCCGGTGTAGCCGACAATTCCGCACATAGGATAAATCCCTTCGTTCGCGTGACTGCAAGACGTCCACGCACGGGAGGCGCTGAGACGTATAACGTTCGAGTATTGTACTCACGCAAGCGCAAGCTGATATACCAGAAGTGGTATCTCAACTTAGATACCACCCGATGCACACATGCCCAAACCACCACGAAGGGGACAGGCACCTTTGTGGTGGTTTGGGACCGGGGTGGCCCGTTCCGGCGATTTGTCTCAATCTGTAACATCTAGGGCTCCGAAAGCGGGCTTACTGTTACAGATCGAGATTCTCCGTCCGACCTCGACGTTTTGTCTCAATCTGTAACAGGTAGAGCCAGTTTCACCGTCCAGATGTTACAGATCGAGACAATTGAAAGCCGGGGCAGCAAAAACCACCACAAAGGTGCCTGTCCCCTTTGCGGTGGTATGGGCCCCGGCGTTTTCCCTGATAAAACCTGCCAAAATAAACCTGTCCCTAATTGGCAGGTTTTGGCACCCCGGGGGCGGGCGATGCTACAATCAGGCTTGTACTTGAAACGCATCAAAGGGGCCGCTATGGCAAAGGTTAAAATCAGCGACGTCGCGCGCGAGGCTGGGGTTTCGTTGGGCACGGTTTCCAACGCGCTCAACCATCCCGAAAAGCTGCGCCCCGAGACCCTCAAACTCATCAACGAGACCATCAATCGCCTGGGTTACCTGCCCAACCAAAGCGCCCGTCAGCTGGCCGGCGGCACCACCAAGTCCTTTGGCCTGGTCCTCCCCCGCCTCGACCACGGCTTCTCGCTCCAGATCGCCAGCGGGGCCCACAACGAGGCCCGCAAGCACGGCTACGATCTGCTCATCGCCAATGCCGACAACGACGACATTCTCGAAGACCATTACCTACGCTACTTTATGGGTACGCAGATGTCCGGCGTCATGGTCCAGCCCATGGCATCCCCCGACTGGCACCCGGCCATGACCAAGATGCCCGTACCCATCGTCCATCTGGACATCCACTGCTCCGAACCCGGCTACTATGTCGCCGCCGACAACGAAGCCCAAGGGCGCATCATCGCCGAGCTAGCCATCACCCGCGGCGCCCACCATATCGTCGTTGTGGGCCGAGCGGCATTCATGCAGCTCACCCTGCGCGTTCTTGGCATTCACAAGGCCCTCGCTCTGCATCCCGATATTAAGATTGAAGTCATTGACGCCGGCGAATGGAATACCGCTGCCGACGGTTACGGCATCGGCGCCCAAATTGCCGAGCGCCCTGTCGACGAGCGCCCCGATTTTGTCGTCGGCCTGACCGATGTGTTGGCCTCGGGCGTCATCTCGGCGCTAGTCGACAAGGGCATATCTGTCCCCGGACAGGTCCGTGTGGCCGGCTGCGACGGCAATCCGCTTGCCTGGAGCGGAGCAGTCCCGCTCACCACCGTGGCACCCCCGGGCTACGAGATTGGTCGCAAGGGCGTGCAGCTGCTGATGGAGCAAATCGAGAACAAGGCCCCGGCAAAAACCAAGCACGTCCGTATCGGATCCGCGGCGCGTACCGTCACCGCGGTCACGGCCATCGAGGACATCAATCGCCAAGAACTCGTGCGCCCGTTCCTGCTGGAGCGCGCCAGCACCCAAGCAAGCAGCCACGCCGAAGCCACCGCCATCAACCTCGGCGCGTACCTGTAATCGCTTATTCGCTGAGTCTTTTGGCGCAGCGGGATGCTCTAGCTATATCCATGCGAACGTAACTTCCCATTTCGTGTAATGCGACGTTATCAGGCCTTCGACCAAACAAAAAGGGCCCGACAAGCAGGTACTTGTCGGGCCCTTTACTCTTTTGCGTTCGCAACGTTCGTTAGAACGAAGAAAGGTTGCGCACGGGGCGCTAGCGCACGGCCTTGACCGCCGCCGTCAGATCGAACAGCGTGTCGAGCACGGCGTCGCAACCGTCCACCACGTCCTGCGGCAGCGGAACGATATCGGGCACGGCAAAGACATGGCAGCCGGCCGTGATACCCGAGACGCAGCCGTTGCGCGAATCCTCGACCACGGCGCACTCCTCGGGGGCAAAGCCCGCGCGCTTGCAGGCAAGCAGATACATCTCGGGATCGGGCTTGCCGTGCACGACGTCCTCGCCGCAGGTCACGGTCTCAAACTTGTCAAAGAGGCCGACCATCTTTAGATTGCGCTCAGCCGTAACGTGGCGCGACGACGTCGCGAGGCCCACGTGATAGCCCGCCGCCAGCAGCTCGTCCAGGCACTCGGCAGCGCCGGCCTTAAGCTCCAGCTCGGTCTTGACCATCTCGTCGCGAATTACTTTGTGACGAACATAGAGGGCATCGGCAGTTTCGTGGCTACCGTAATGCTTCTCCAAAATGCCCATGACATCGGGCAGCGTACGGCCAATAAACTGATGAATCAGCGCCTCATCAATCGCGAGCCCCAGCTCAGCAGCACCCGCTTTCCACGCCTTAATGCCCAAACGCTCGGTGTCCACGAGCGTTCCGTCCATATCAAAAATGACAGCCTTGATCATTTCGCTCCCCTCATCGGCTTGCATTGCCGCTACTCTACCGCACTTTACAAACTTGTATATAACGTATATACATATTGCACTTTCGTTACATAGATAGATGTCTTATGGCGAGCGGCTCGGTAGGATTATAGTTTCCTCCGAGCTTTTAACTGTAAGGAACGTTTCATGCTTTCAGACACCACCGCACCCGCAGAGGAGCTTCAGAACAAACTCGAAGCGCTCGAGGAGCTGCTTTTGGCATACGGGCGCGTCGCCATCGGCTTTTCAGGCGGCGTCGACAGCAGCTTTTTGGCCGCCGCCTGCTCTCGCATCATGCCCGCCAATACCCTCCTCGTCCATCTCACCACACCGCTCATCGGCACGCCCGAGCAGGCTTCGTTTGAGCGATCCGTTGACGGACAGTCCAATGAGGGCCCGCATTTTAAGCTTCCGGTGCTCAATCTTTCGGTCGACCAGCTCCAGCTTCCGCAGGTTGCCCGCAATGACGCCGACCGCTGCTACCACTGCAAGCGCGCCGGCTTCACCGCTATCGTCAACCACGCCAAGTCGCTGGGCTTCCCCACCGTCATCGACGGCAGCAACGCGAGCGACCGCGGCGACTACCGCCCCGGTATGCGCGCCGCCGAGGAACTCGGCGTGCGCTCGCCCCTTATGGAGGTCGGCTTTACCAAGGACGAGGAGCGCGAGCTGCTGCGCGCATGGGGCTATCCCGTTTGGAATCTGCCCGCCGGCGCCTGCCTTGCCACGCGCATCCCCACGGGCGAGGAGCTCACGCGTGAGAAGGTCGATTTAATCCGCGCCTGCGAGGATTACCTGCACGACCTTGACCTGTCGCAGGTCCGCGCGCGCCTGGTCGGCGGCTGCATGCATATCGAGGCAGCCCCGTCCGACGTCGCCAAGATTGCCGCCCTCGGCGGCACCCCGGTCGACGCCGAGGGCAAAACCCCGCTGCCCGCCGCCATCGAGTCGGCCCTACGCAGTCTAGGCTGCAACGACATCTCCCCCCAGGTAACCCCCTACATCCACGGCAACATGAATCAATAGGCAACGCCCCAATAAGTTGCGGTGAAATAGGGACTGTTTAACGGCCTAAGACCACCAAACAGTCCCTATTTCACCGCAACTCACAGATAGTCTATGCGGCGGGGCGTGGGACAAATTAATTAATTTGTCCCACGTGGCATCCCCGCGCTAAGCCCATGCCCTGCACCTAGAGGGCTGTGGATAGCAGCTCTGATAGACGGTCGTCCTCGATCTCGACGTCCAGAACTTCACGGTAGAACGTCCGTGCCTCCTCGGCGAGATCGATATCGGCGGCGTAGTCCGGATACAGCACCTTTACGAGCCAGAGGCATCCAAGCGCACGCATGACCGAAGGCGGGCGTCCAAACCACGAAAACGGCGCCTGGGGCACACGGTAGACCCGGCCCTCGGCCACCGCCGGCACATTCGCCCAGTGCGTATCGGCCACGATCGCCCCATAGATATCGGAGCTCTCGGCATTGCTCATGCTGTACTCGGCCACGATCACGGCATCGGGATTCCAGCTGATAATCTGCTCCAAATTGACCGTCGGCATGCCCATGCCCTTGCCGGTTGTCCCGGGCAGGTCCGCAACATTACCAACATGCAGCATTTCGAGCGCATCGGTCACATGCATGCTGCCGACCGGATCAGTCGTAAGCCCGTCTTTGCCCTGCGCGAGAAAAATCGACTTGCGCTCGCTCTCGGGCACCGCTTCCGCGATGGCGACGGCGCGGTCCAAATACCCCCGGCAAAACGACGCCAGCTTATCCGCGCGCCCCTCCTCGCCCACGAGCTTTCCCACAAACCGATGCGCTTGCTCCAGATGACGAATATCGTAATCGACGACGAGCACGGGCATCCCCGTGTCCTCGGCAATCGAATCGGCCATCTTGGCACCGGCATCGTCGGCCGTCCAAAAACAGAGCAGAACATCGGGGTCTTGCGCTGCAATCTCCTCGGCATTAGGGGCCGAGCCCGAACCCATCCACACGCCAAGCGCTGGGAGGTCGAGGTACTTTTTTGGAATGTAGCTGCGGCTATCCCCCAACGGCTTAAAGTTCCAGCCGCAGAGCAGTGCCGGGTCGAGGGCATACAAGTCGACCGTGCCGATCGGGTTGGTGCAAAACACCCGCTCGATGTTGCGCGGCACCGACACCTTGCGACCCGCCATATCCGTAATGACGTGCGCGCCATCGGAGCTGCCGGATGTCCCGCAGCCAGAAAGCGTCGCGGCGCCCATGCCGGCGGCGACCATCGCCATGCCGGCGACAACCTTGCGCACAAATGCCGCGCGCGACATGCATCCATTCGACATGTCCATGGTTAAATCCTCCCCGCCGCGCACCCGACCACCGGAGCACTGGCCAACACGGGTGAGCCCGAGGCCCCCGAAATCTGCCCGACGGCAACCTCGACGCCATAGAGCTCGCCCAACAACCCGGGCGACAGCAGCTCGCGCACAGCACCGGTCGCCACCAGGCCATCGCGCCCTAAACAGGTCACGTCTGCATCGAGCGCAAACGCGTGATTGGGGTCGTGCGAGGTCATAAGGACCGAAACCCCCTGCTGGCGCAGCTCGCCAAGCCGCGTCAGCAGCAGCGCCTGGTTGCCAAAATCAAGGCTCGCGCACGGCTCATCCATCACAATGAGCCGAGGATTCGCGGCAAGTGCCCGCGCCACGAGCACCATCTGCTGCTCACCGCCCGAAAGCTCCGTCACATCCCGGTCGGCCAGGCGCTCAAGCCGCAACCGCTCAATTACCTCGTCCGCCGCGCGCTCATCCTCATGCGACGGCGTTGTCGCCATCCCCGCCATCAGAGGCGTTCGCCCCATCAGGACCATTTCGCGAACCGTATAGCCAAAGGTCGATTCGCGTGCCTGCGGCACATAGGCCACCAAGCGGGCAAGTTCGCGGCGAGACAGCTGCTGTACCTCATGTCCGTCAATTTCAATAGAGCCCGAAAACGCCGGCAAAAAGCCTAGGATCGTCTTGAAGAGCGTCGTCTTACCCACGCCGTTAGGCCCCAGCAGCACATGGATGCTGCCGGCATCTACCGAAAACGTGACGTCGGAAAGCACGGGTGCCGACCCATATCCGCAGCTCAACCGCGATACATCAAGAAGCGCCATTAGAGCCTCCCCTGCTTGCCGCGACAGATCAGATACACAAAAAGCGGCGCGCCGACGAGCGCCGTCAGGATAGAAAGCGGAATCTCGGTCGTATACACGCTGCGGCAGATATCGTCGACAAGCATGAGAAACGACCCGCCCAGCAGCATGCTGGCGGGCATGAGGTAGCGATTGTCCGACCCTACGACAAAACGCGCAAGGTGCGGAACGATAAGGCCAACCCAGCCGACCATTCCCGAGACCGCCACCGATGCCGCCGTAAGCAGCGTCGCGCACAGCACCACAAGCACTCGCGTCCGACGCACATCAACACCAAGCGAAGCGGCCTCCTCGTCACCGAGCGACATGACGTTTAGCCGCCACCGCAGCGCAAGCAGCCCGACCGTGCCTACCGCACAGGCGATGGCGAGCCAGAGCAAATCGCCCTCATGCACCGAGGCGAGTCCGCCCATAAGCCAAAAGGTGATTTCGGGAAGTTGAGAGTTGGGGTCGGCCAAAAACTTTACCGCCGAAACGCCAGCTTGAAACACGTTTCCCACCACAAGCCCCGAGAGCACCAGCACGAGCACGCCGCGCATGCGACGCCCGATGACGGCACTCAACGTATAGGAGCACACAACCGCCAGGATACCGAAGACAAACGCCGCAACCTCGACGGCCGGACCGCTGCCCGAGAGCAAAATGGCAAGCGCGGCGCCAAAGCAGGCTCCCGCCGATGCACCCAGCAGATCGGGCGATACCATCGGGTTCTTAAAAATGCCCTGGTAGGCACAGCCGGCCGCAGACAGTGACCAGCCCACGAGCAGCGCGCAGGCAACGCGCGGAAAGCGTATGGTCAAAAAAACGTTGAGCGCGGCATCGTCAGCCCCGCTCAGCGCCGCAACCAAGTCCCCCAACCCCATGCGGTATCGGCCCAAGGTGAGCGAAAAAGCAAGGCCGGCGACCAGAATCGCCGCAAGAACCAACAGCACCAGCCGTTTGGCGGCGCGCGATTGAGAAAACCCGCTCGCATCGGCGCGCGAGACGCGCTGTTTTGTTGTACCGCCCATTACGACTCCTCCGCCGTATATGTTCCGCCCGTAACGCCAAAGCCCTCGACAACCACCGGCTCAATCGTTTGTCCGTCTACGACCTCGTTTGAGCGAACGGTCACGGTATCGCCCAATGCGCGCGCCGTGTACGTACCGCCCGTCGCATCGGCCGTCCCGTTCTCGGACGCCTTGTTAATCGCGGCGGCCAAATCACGCGCATACGACGCGGCATCATCATCGACAAACTGGTGGTTATGCTTAAGAATCTTCGTCGTTCCGCCATCGAGCGAAAACCACGTGATGGCACGGGCGCGGGCGGGCGAGGTCACGCGAAACGTCGCCGTCGCCGGAGCACCCGCGGCGCTTGACCCGGCATCTGACGAGACGACCTCGATCTGCGCCCCGCTGGGCAGCGTGCCCGTCACCGCTTCGCTCAGCACGGCAGTATCGCCCGTCTCGGCATCGGCCAGATGCGGCAGCGCCCCGCCATCTCGCGCGGCGGCAATGGAGAATTGTCCCTGGTACACAGCAAAATACGCGCCGCCCGCCCCCGGACCGTCGGCGGCTTTGCTGCCCGGCGAGAACGTAAACGTCACATCGCGGCCCGACACACCCACCGTCAGCTTGATGGCATCGGAATCGAGCTCTTTTCCGTTGAGCTTGACCGAGAAATCGGATGCCACGTCCTCGTCATCGCCCGTCGCGGCAAGCTCGCGCTCGGCCCTTAAAACAACCTTGATGGCCTGGGACGCCTCGGCATTCGAAGCATCGGAGCTGACCGAAAGCTCGCCCGCAGACAGCACCGGCGAAGCTTCCGTCACCTGCACTGATGCGTTGCCGCACGCAGAAAGCGACCCTGCTGCCGCCGTCGCCAAAAGCAAGGCCAAGAGGCACGCCGCCGCCCCGCGACCAGAGCGACGGCGGCCGCGCGACACGAACTTTCGAATGCCCCATCCCAGAGCGACCACGCCGACAAGCGCCGCCAGAACCGCCCCGGCAAGCAGCCCGTCGGCCGCCTTGGGACCAGCAACCTCCACCGGCACCTCAACCGATGCCGCCTGATAGTGTTTGAGCTTTGCCGTCATGGTCACCGTCGTCTTTCCCTTGCCGTGCGGAACGAGCCACACCTTACCAAACGCTTCCTCGACGGTCGCGACCTCCGGACGGGACGACGCATAGGTCACCGAAGGCGCGATGGTTTTGAGCCCGTTGCAGGCGCAGGCCCCATACGCGTCGGGCGTGCCGCACAAGCACGGGTCGATACCGCACATGTCGGGTATGCCGCAACTAATCCCCACCTCAATAGATGCAGGATAAACGGCCGCGCCGAGCTCCTGCGGGGCGAATCGCGCCGATTCAACCTGCTTGGTCTGCCCGTTGGCAGACACCGCATGTGACGTCCCGGCGACAGAAATCGATGACACGTCAACCGTGCCGACAATTTGTGTCGACGCATTACTTGGAGAGGCCATCGATGTTCCTTTCGAGCGATGCGGTCATGTTGGCGGCCGGCAGGTACAGGTACGTGTAGCCGCCATCAGCACGCGTCGCGCGCACCAGATAGCCGCCGTCCATAAGGCAGCCGGCGCGGGATACCCGCGCAATACGAGCCATGAGCTCGGAATCGTCAGTCTCGACGCGCGGCGACGCACCGCCGGCCGCCGTCACACCGTCATACCAGAACTCATCGGCCCCATCGGCACGATAGCCCATAAAGTACCTGCTCAGCGGCGTCGTCAGCGTTGCCGTATCGCGCTCAAGCGCAACAGAGGCCCAGTCGGCGCCCACGCTATCGGCGTCGATACCGGAGCCCGCATCATCAGCCACATAGCCATGATCGCGCAGCCACACGAGCGCGTTGCGATATGCGTCAGTCAGATAGGTGACCGACGCGTTAAACGAATAGCCGCACGCCCCCATATCCTGCTCGAACGATGTCGACACCAAAAGGGTCGCACGGATCGGAGCCGTGGCGTCGTAGCGATCGGAGGCCGACATGGCGCGCACGTCCTCAGCCAGCGCGGACATAAGCTCGGCACGGTCGGAGCCAGATAGCGAAAGCTCGTGAGCATCCGAAAGATCGGCGCCGGCAAGCGCAACGTCACCCGTCTTGTAAACCTCAAAGAGCGGCGACGCCTCGACCGTCGCACGGTCATCCCGCTCGAGCCCCGTGGTATCGGCCGTAATAACCGCCGCCTCGAGCTTGCGGGCATGGGCATCGTCCTGAAGCGCGATGAGCTTGTCGAACGCACCCTGCGAAACCTTGGCGTAGTAGCGCGTTATGACCCGCCCATCCTTGCGCACATAGCGAATCGTCACGTCAAGCGGCAGGCAATCGTCTCCCAGGTGCTCGTGGGCATCCGAAAGCAGCAAGCGCTCGGCGGCTTCAACGGTCTTTATGGACGATGCCGAACGATAGCTTCGCGACGTGGTCGCGTAGTACGCGCCGCCGTGCGTCACGCCCTGATACTCACCGGTCATATAGGCCGGCGCCCCCACGTACGAGACCTCGACCGACGAAACACCCGTCTCCGCAGGCTGGCGCTCGGTCAGGCCAAAGAAGCCCGTCCATGTCAGGGCACACGCGGCAATAAGTGCCGCGGACTCAACTGCGACAATGCTCGCGACGCGGCGCGGGGCCATCTTGCCGCGCAAGGGGCCAAGTAACACCGCCGCCGCAATACCCGCAAAGCAAACGCACGCCGCGGCCATCGCCGCAAGAGCGTCCGTATGGGCAAGCAACGAAAGCGCACACGCAAATGCCGCCAGACCGGCAACCGCGGAGACTGCATAGGTTGCGGCCGGCGTCAGGCCTGCGATTTCGGCTTGCTCGCCATGGCGGTGCTCCATAAGCCAGGCCCCCAGGTGGGCAAGCGCCACCAGCACGGCGCCCCATGTCACGAGCAGCAGCATGTTGCCGGGCACCGGATAGTACACCGGGTGCAACGCCGCGAAAAACTGCTTTTCGGCCCCCATCTGGGCAAAGAACAAAACCGGATTGAAGGCCGCAAGGGACGCAAGCGGCGAAGGTTCAATCGGCGTCGTCTGGTTGTACGCCGCGACGCCCCAGGCACACCCGGGCAACAGCTGCTGAAGCAACACGCCCGCCGCCCAAAGCACGACCGTCACGCCGAGTACGCCCGTAGCGGCAAAAGCCACGGCCTCGGCACGCGACCCCGCGAGCAACAGCGCGGCGGAAGAGATCGCAAACGACACGGCGGCGGTGAGCGCATAGCCGCACACGACGTACGCAAATGCCCCCAACTCGCCGGGATATAAGCCGAGCGCGGCCACGTTCAAAGCAAGTGATGCGGCAAAGGGAAGCCCGATGGCCAAGACACACGCGATGACGCCGGCGGCAAACCGCACGGCGAAAATCCGCGCGCGCGCCATTCCAATCGAAAAGTGCGCCGTTACAGCCTGGCGCACCAGCACAAACCCAAAGAGGGCAAAACCAAGCGCAGTACCAAGGACAACGCAGCAAGCCGATACCGCAGGGCCCAAGCCCTGCGCAAAGAGCTGGTACTTGAGCTGTTCGTGGGTGTAATCGATATTAAAGATAGAAATGCTCGGCACCACGGTCGTCGAAACGGGCGCCAAAACGACCAGCACAAGCGCGGCGGCCAGGCACGGCAGGGCGGCATCGCGCGCGGCAAACCTCAGCTCATGCAACGTCGCCCTCGGACGGCGCGGACGGCGGCCACGCCCAAAAAGGCGCCTGCTGCCAAACGGACCGTCATCCCGCTCGGCAAGAAGTTCGCGCCAGCGGGCGGGATGGTCGTGCTTAAGCTGGGCGACCACGCGTCTCCGCGCGCCGCAGCGTCGCACCATACGGCGAAGGCAGCGCAGCAGACAGCCGCCGATCAGCCACACAGCCAGCACCGCAAGCACGACAAGCGCAAGCGCGGCGGCGATCAGCAGCGCATCGATAAAGCCAAACGGCTCAATCTTCAACGCGAACCGATACTCAACCATCTTGTAGTGGATCAGCGAAGCGCGCACGGTGATGACCGCGGTGCCGGTGCCATGCGGAACGATCCACGAGCGCCCCGCGAACTCCTCCACGCTTGCCACGCCATCGTCACTTGACTCGATAGAAAGCGTCGGCGTAACTTCCTCAAAACCCGCACAGGCGCAATGCCCCCACGCATCGGGCTTTCCGCAGGTACAAGGATCGATGCCGCAAAGATCCTTCATGGAGCATTCTTTGCCCACGTTAATCGACACCGGATCGGTCTCGATATCCAACAGGCCGGGAAAGACGCGGCCCATGGTCTCGCGATCCATCTTGGAATCTTTGCCCGGGGCACTCGTGCCCACCAGGCGGTCCAAATCGACCGCGACGTACATGGTGCCCTTTGATTTCTTTTTCGAGGATACCTGGGTCGCCTTATCGCCCATGCCCTGCATGCCGCCCATGCCATCGGCAAACGCCATCGGCACATCAAAGCCCGCGGCCCACGCCAAAGCGAGAGCCGTAACGCACGCCGCCACCGCGGCGAAGCGCCTCACCAGTTGTCGAAAGCGAGCTGGCACCGACTATTCCTTTCGCTTGGGGGTATCTGCGCCCGATGCGCCCGCGCCGTTAGCACCCTTGCGGCGGCGCAGCACGAGCGCCACGGCAACGCCTGCAACAACAATCACGGCAACGGCGGCGGGAACGACAAGCGGCATGCCGCTATCAGTCGCGTCCGCGTCATCGGTATCAGACATATCCATGCTTCCCATATCCATCATGTCGGAGCAGCCCTCGGCTGTGTCCTTCTTGGCACCGGCCGCATGCTTCACCGCTTGGGACGCATCGTTTTGAAGGTCACGCGTCGACACCACATAGGTCCCGCCCTCGCTCACCGAAAACGCCACGTATCCGCCCACCATCGCAATATCGGAATCATCGACGCGCGAGAACGTCTGCGTATCGGCATCAAAGGTAAAGAGCCCCAGCTCATCGTTGTCATCAAACAGGTCGTCGGCGAGCACATAGGCCTTTCCCGTGGAGCAAAACGCGCCCTGCTGGGCAAAGCGCAGCACCAAAAACTTGTCGAGCCCGGCAAGCGGTTGCGTCAGCTCGCCCGTCGCGGTGCGCTCGGCCGTCATGGTAGGATCGGTCTCGGTCACCTCGTCGGCCGTAAAGTGCTTGCCGCCAAACGTCAGCGAGTAGTCGGGGTGAAAGTACGTATCTCCCGTCCAAAAGGTCAGGTCACCGTCGGTGCCCGCCATCTCGCGCATGCGCGCCGTGGGGTCGGCGGCGCCATTGATGCGCACCTGCCAAACGGCGCGGCCCATAATCGTCGCCTTATTGATATCGAGCTTATCCTCGACAACCTCACTCGAGCCCTCCGCCGCCGCGGGAATCTCGGCATAGGCATCTGACGAGCCGGCCGCCTCGGACGCAACTCCGCTCACGTGTACCTTAATTTCGCAGGTGGCATCCGTATATTGGCGAAGCGATGCCCTAAGGGTGATGGTCGTCTCGCCGGCCGTCTTGGCATAGACCGTCACGCCCTTGGCGTCCGCCGTAGCGACCGCCACCCCGGGATTGCTCGAGGTCGCGCTCACCTGAGCGTGGTAGGTCTTGTATTTCTTGCCGGCGCAGGTGCACTGCCCGTTCTTGTCAAAGCAGCTATCCGAGCATCCCTGCGGGCACTTGGGCATACCGCAGCCCTCGGTCTGCTTATCCGAAGACGGCGTCACCTTAAGGGTCAGGCTCCCCTTCTTTCCGGCCTGCAGCTCCATCGATGCCGAAGCCGCCTCGACCTTCACCGCACCGCGGTTGAAATAGGCAAATGCCGGCGTCGCGACGGCCAGGCTCACAACGCCCGCCAACGCGAGGCACAGCGCCATCGCCGCCATCGACTTCCCTTTGTTTTTGCGCGCCATCGCGCCACCTTCCCCGTGAATCTCCCTATGCAAACAGCCCAGTCGTATCGATATCGCCGCCCGCACCCTCCGAGAGGAATATTTCCTCCAGCGAAGCGTCGGGATACTGAGCATGAACCTCGGCCACGCTACCGTTAAACGTCAGGCGGTTCTCCTTGATCATGCCCAGATGATCTGCCGCATCCTCGAGCTCGCGCAGGTTGTGCGAAGACAGGATCACGCTGGCACCCCTTTCGGCTGCATACTGCTTGAGCAGGCGTTTAAGCAGGTTTCGCTTGGCAAGGTCAAGGCCATCGAAGCTCTCGTCAAGCAGCAGGGACTGGGCACCCGTCGCAAACCCGAGCAAAATGCCCAGCTGACGCTGCATGCCTTTCGAAAAGCCCGCCACCTTCGCACGGGCATCAAGCGAAAAAATGTCGAGCAGGCGCTCAAAGACCTCATCCGACCAGGCCGGATAATAGCCTTTGTAAAACGATCGCATGGTGAGCGGTGTCGCCTGCGGCAAAAAATACGGCTCGTCGGCCACGATAAACAGGGCCTGCTCGGAGGTGCGGTTCTGCCCGGCCGCGACGCCATCGATCGTCACCGTGCCCTCATCGGCGCGATAGACCCCCGCGATAATCTTGAGCAGCGTCGTCTTGCCGGCGCCGTTGTAGCCCACCAGGCCATACACCGAGCCGTTTTCGACGGTAAACGAGATATCGTCCAGGGCCCGATACGACCCAAAGCTTTTAGAGATATGGGAGACTTCGATCATCACTCCGCCTTACAGGTCGTCCGGCGCAAGCTCGGCCGGAAGATAGCAGTACACATACGCCTCGAGGCCGCGCAGCTTAAGCTGGACCAGGTACCCGCCGTCCATGCCGTACCCCATGCGGAGGTTGGGCACGATCTTCGCGATGTCCTCTTGGTCCGACACCGTCTTTTGCGCGCCAAAGTCCTGCGTAACCCAAAAGCTGCCCGCGTTCTCCTTGCGATAGCCCATAAAGTAGCGGGCCTGCGGCGAGGTGACGGCGTTTACGGAAGCATACGGGTCGTCCGCCTCAAACGTCATGCTCTCAATGACACGAGGGTCAATCTCACCGTCGCCAATCTGCGCCATCACGCCATGGTCCTCGAGCCAAGTCATGGTGCTCGTCCAGCTATCGGTCACATACGAAAGCGCATTGTTAAACGAATAGCCAAACGAGGCGACATCGACCTCAGACGCCGTCGTAAACATAATCACCGCGCGCGTCTGCGACTTGGGGGCATAGATATCGCTTGCCGATAGGCGGTCGAGGTCGTCGGCCATGGCCTTTTGGAGCGAGGCGCGATCGGCCGCGGTAAGGTCAACCGGCACAATCTGATTGAGAATGCCGTCCGCGACATACAGCGCGCCGCTACGATACGCCACATACGAGGGCGATTCGCACAGGCTGGACACTTCGTCCTTGGTCAGCGCTGCGGTATCCCCCGTCACCACGGCTCGGCGGAGCTCCTTGGCATGCGCATCGTTATCGAGGACGCGAAGGGCCGAAAGCTCACCGACCGTCGCCTGGCGGTAGTAGCGCACGGCGGTGCCGCCATCTTTGAGATGGTAGGTGATCGAGATGTCGTAGGGCACGACCGTCTGCTCAAAGTTCTCGGCATCCGTCGCCCACGCTTCGCGAGCCGAATCGATGAGCTGTTGATGGATGGAGCGAATCGAATCGACCGTTGACGCATCGGAGTAGCTTCGCGTGGCCGTGAAGTAATAGGACGTGCCGCCCGACACGCCCGAGAAATTGCTCGAGAGATAGCTCGGCGAACCGTCATACGAAATCTCGACGCTCTCCACGTCCTGGGTTGCCGGAATATAGCTCGCATAGCCAAAGCCGCCCGCCGCAATCGCGCCAATCGCCACAGCCATGACGACAAGCTCCGCAGCGACGGAGGCGACTACCACCCGGAGCGGTGCACGCCCGCGGAAGGGCCCAAAGAGCAGCGCCAGCGAAACCAATACAAAGAGCGCCGCGCCGGCCGCGAGGGCGACCGCGATATCAATGGAGCCGAGCGCCATCACCGTCACGGAGACCACGGCAAAACCGATAACGCAGACCGCGACAAGCGAAAGTGCCGGGGACTTCCCCGCCATCTCGGCCTGCTCGCCCGAGCGGCGCACAAGCGCCACGGCACCAATCACGGACAGCACAAGATATGCGACGACCCAGCCCGCTACCAGCTGCCAGGAGCCCGGCTCGGGATAGTACACTGGATCGACCGCCTGGAAAAACTGCTTGCTGGCACCCTCCGTCAAGAAAAACGCGACAGGGTTGGCCCACGACAGCGACTCCAAAAGCGACGGCGCCACCGTCACGTCCTGGTCGTACAGCGTGATGCCCATAGCATCGCCCACCAGCAAGAACTTGCTCACGGCACCGATGCCCCACAAAACCACGGTCACGCCGCCCAAAAGGATGACGCTAAACGCCAGCGCCTCAAACAGCGTGCCCGCAAACATGGTCGCGATCGCCGTCACGGCAAACGACACAAGCGCCAAGACGACATAGCCAGCCACGACGTAGGCAAAAGCCGCCAACTCCCCCTCGTAGATGCCGAGCGCCATGTTGTTGAGCGCCAGCGAAACCGCAAACGGGACGCAAACGACAAACGCGATGCCGACAAGCCCAACCAGGGCGCGCGAAACAAACAGGCCGCGGCGGTCGATGCCGAGCGAAAAATACGCCGTCGTCGAGCGCTTCTCGAGCATAAATCGGAAGAGTGCCAGGGCGAGCGCCATGCCAAGCACGACACAGGCGGCGTTGACTACCGGGCCGAGCGGCTGCGCATAAAACTGGTACTTGAGCTGGTCATGCGTAAAGTTGACGTTGAAGATCGAGCAGGCGTTGACCATCGAGGTCGACACGGGCACCAGCACGCAAAACGTCACAAGCCCCGCAAGCAGCACCGGGAGCGCCGCGCGAAACGCCTGGAAGATGTCGTGGGCGAAAGGGCCCGCAGGACGATTACTCGTCATTCGAACTACCCTTCTCCGATTCATGCGGCTGGTCCGTCGCCTCGTCCGCCGCCTTATCCGCTGCATCCGATTGAGCGGGGGCGTCCTTGGAGCTAACCTGCGCACCGTCGTCCTTTTTACGGCGACGCAGCACTACGGCCGCAACGGCAACGACCGCCGCCACGACCACCGCGGCAGCGCCATACACAAGCGTCTTGCTGCTCGAGGCGGTCTGCGCGGCTTTGTCCTCGGCAGCCTTCTGCTTCTTGGCGGCCTGAGGCGTGTTCTCCTGGCGCACCTTGTACGAAGCGAGGTCGTCCGTCGAAACCGCAAACATCGCACCCTCATCGGTCTCAAAAGAAAAGTAGCCGTTCGAGACCTTGCAGCCGTCGTCTTGCGCCTTCTGAAACACGCGATTCTTGCCGTTGTAGCTAAAGAGCGAAAGCGCCGTCTCGTCCGGATACTTGGAGCCGGCCTTGACATAGATCGACGCCTTCGCCGGCAGCTTGCCCTTGTAGGCAAAGTCGAGCACACGCGAATCCTTGGCCTGCTTGGTAAGGTTCGCAGCCGTTCCCTCACCCTGCTCGGACACCTTAATGGTGGGGTCGAAGTCCAGGTTGGGATCGTCGGCGTTCACATCCTCACCGTGGAACGTCCAGGAATAATCGGGCTGATCGGACGATGCGCCCGACCAAATCACCAGCTGGGCATTTTCCTTGCCCGCAATCTTTTTGAGCTCCTCGGCGGTGTTGAGATGGGAATTGTTCTCGACGATGACGACGGTGCCGCCCTCGGACTCAACCGTCTGCTCGTTGAGCTCGTCGGACTTGGACTCCGTCGCTTTGGCCGCCTCGGGAATACCCGCGGAGTTGGCCTTGACCGTGCCTTCGTTTTTGGAGGAGCCGCCCTGCGCGCCGCCGGACTGCTGATTGCCACTCGACTGCTGGCCACCGTTTGACTGCTGAGGCGCAGAGACGTTGACCGTCACATATGCCGACCCCGTCGACCATTGGCGCAGCGATGCCGAGATGGAAATCGTCGCAGTGCCCGCAGATCTGCCAGTTACCACTAACGTGTTGCCGCTCATATAAGCACTGGCAACACCGGCGTTGCTCGAGACGCAGCTCACGTTGGGCGTGTACGTCGTATATGCCGTACCCGCGCACGTGCACTGGCCGTTGGCGTCAAAGCAGCTGTAGCCAGCCTCGATGGCGCCGTCGCCGTTGCAGACCTGGGGACACTGTGCCATGCCGCACCCTTGCGTTTGCGCATGGCTCGAGGGAGAGACCGAGACGTTGGTCGATGCGGTGCCGCCGGCGACGACCGAAAGCGAGCTGGCGCCCGGCGCAACCGAAACCGTGCCAAAGTTGAAATAGGCAAATGCCGGAACCGAAGGCACCGTCGTGGCGACCAACGCGCCGCCGGCGATTGCCACCGCCAGAACGCGGCCGATTCGTCCCATACGTCTCATGATCTTCTCCTTCTCATATACGCCCAAAGGGAGGCATGCCGCACGGCATACCTCCCCGGACTTTCCAGTGGTCGGGGCATGTCTGGACACCCCGACTGCATCGTCATGCCCTTATCGGGCGTTCTTGCGGCGCAGGGCCACAGCAATGCCGATCACAACCATACCGGCCAAAGCACACATACCGGCAATGGCGAAGGTGCGATCGCCCGTATTGGCAAGAGTGCCCTTGTCGGCAGACTTCTTCGCGACGACAGGTGCGGGCTTGGTGTCGCCCGGGGTCGCCTGTCCGCCGTTGCCCTGGTTACCGTTGTTGCCATTGGAACCATTGTTATGGTCACCGCCGTTGCCGCCGTCGGTAGAGATGGCCTCGCCACCCAGGATATCGATGCCGAACACGCCGTAGGTGTTGGCAAACGTCGTGTTGTCGTCAACGGGGATGCCGTTCGCGTCGGCCTTCAGGCCGTAGAGGAAACGCATGCCGAGCTGCTTGCTGTAGCCGTCATAGGAGCCCGTCGGGTTGGTGCCGCCAAAGTACGGCACGCTCTCGTTCCAGCTCCAGGCGAGAATCGGGCTCACCTGCTGCTCGGTCTCGGCGAGCTTCTTGCGCAGGAACTGCGCCTGCTCGTCATCGCCCTTCCAGGCGTTCTTGTCCTTGGAGAGCACCTCGTAGATGGTCTTGCCGCCCAGCTCGTCGTACTTGGTCGTGTTGTCCCACATGGCCGGATAGTAGTAGCGGGCGGTACCCATGAGCTCGTCATAGGTCCAGGTGGACTGGCCCCAATAACCGTCCTCGGTCGTTGCACCGTTGCCGTTGCTCTGAAGCTGGTCGTTCACGCGAACCTTGAGGGTCATGCCGGAGTTGAAGTTCACGCCGGCGGCCTTGAGCACGTCGGTCAGCAGGACGCCCTCGCTGTAGTAGGTGCGCAGGCCGGCCATGCCGCAGTTGGCGGCGGTGGTGTAGCCGCTCTGAACCGGCAGGTTCTTAAGCTGATCCATGGTGAGCGTGGTGGTCTTTTCGACCTTGGAGCCGTCGGCGCTTAGGATACGCACGACGACCTCGTTGGAGTTGAGGCTGCGGAAGGTCACGTCGCCGGACACGGTGCTAAAGCCCTTGGACTCGATGACGACGTTCTTGGTGCTCTTCTCCTGCGTCGTGTCGAACAGGGCGATGGGCAGCGTCAGCGTAGCGGACTTACCACCGGCAGTGAGCTCGTAGTGGTTGAGCTTGCCAGCGTCGTCGGTGGCATTGGTGAGCTGGTCCTTCCACTCGTCAAAGGCCTTGCCCTCGAGCGTGGTGCCGGCGATGGTCACCGACGTGATGTTAGAGATCCAGTCGTTGAGCATGGACTTAGTGTCGGCGCCCTCATGCGTCTCCTGATAGGAAGCCAGGGCGTCGGCGGACGGCGTCAGCGAGAACGTGGTCTTGCCGCCGTGATAGCGACCCATGGACGTGGAGACCTGGGAAGCCTTCTCGGGGAAGCTCATACCAAGGTCATAGGAGAGGGCCTCGACGGGCAGTGCGACATCCTTGACGTCCTCGCCCAGCTTGAGGCCGGTCTCGTTAAAGAACGAATCGGTGTAGTTGGCGGCACCCAGGATCTCGCCCTGCTTGGCCGTCTTGGCAGTGATGGTAAAGGTGCCGTCGCCGTTGTCGGTCACGGTGTAGCCGGCCGCATCAAGAGACTCGGATGCATTGCTCACGATGCTGTTAGCAGAATCCAGAGCGGTGAATTTAAACCACATGTGATGATGCGCGGTCGTGGACTGCGAGTAATCGGCGGCATTGGCGAGGATAGAGCTGCCCTTGGTGCCCTTGCCGTTGTTGGTAAGCCACACGATATGGTTCATGGAGCGGACGTTGGCGCCATGGGTCACCTTGTAGGTGGTGCTGGCAGGCGTGTCCTTGGTTCCCTTGACCGCACTCACGGCCTCAAAGGTCAGGCCGGTGTCGACCGAGGTCTTGATCTTGTCGAGCTTAACGGATTTGCCGTCGACGGTGATGCCCTCGAGGACGCCGTCCTCGCTTACCGCGGAGACATTAAGCGTGCCCGCCATAAGCGCAAAGCCAAGCTGCACGTCGAGCACCAGGTTATTGCCATCGGCCGTAGCGGTCAGCGTGGCATTGTCGCCACCGTTGACGGAGAACTTGAGGCTGTTGATGAGGGCGGCCTCGTCGGTAACGGTAACCGGGCCGTCAAAGGCGACCGTCACCTTAACATGCTGGCCGGCGTTGCTGGTGTCGCCCGCGGGCGGCTCGCCGTACTGGGCCTCGCGATAGGCCTGCGCGGTCTCACCGGTCTGCGAGACAGTCTCGGCATCGGCATGCCACTTGGCATAGAGCTGGGTGTCCTGATCGACCGTGCCGTTGTTGGCCGTAAAGTCGAACTTCTCGCCCCAGTCACCGGTCTCGGTGCCGTCCTTGGCAGCATCGGCATCAATCTGGACGGTACCGTGACGATACTGATCCTCGTCATTTGTCGAGCCGGAAGCTGCCTGGGCCACAACCGTACCCTGGTTCAGCGTCTCTGCGTAGGCAATCTCGCCCGCAAAAAGCGTCGGCGTCGTCATGGTGACCGTTAACGCCGCAACCGTTGCAAGCCTGCCGAAGCAGCTCAACCTTCCCTTCCAATTCCATTTCACCGGGCCGTTACCGGCCCGCTCGGAGCATTTAGCCATGCTCTCACTTCCTTCCTCCAGCATCTCGCCAATATGGCGATAGTCTGTGGAATTATATTTTGTCGAGAATAATTTATCGCGAGAATATAGAGGCGATTCCGCCAACGGCAGAACGAATCAATTCAAACAAAAAGTCTGATGCATCTATTTTCGCAGGCAGATGCATCAGACTTCCAAAACAGTTTTTTATGGTCGAATCAAATTATTTCCGCGAACGGCACAGCCGTATACAGGCGTCAGGTTATTGACGAACCCCCAACTGTTGCGCTAGGCGAACATCTTGACACTCATGTCGACGGGCTTTGCCGTAAAGCACGACGTGGTCACCAGGCCATCGACCCCGGTTGCTGCATACTCGGCGGCGTTGTCGGGGCGAATGCCGCCCGCCGCCACCAGGGAGACATGGGGGTCGATCCCGTGTAGCTCCTCCACGAGTGCCGTCAGCTCGGTGACCGGAACCTTGTCAAACTGGATGCCATCGACGCCAACCTTCACCAGTCGGCGCGCGTCTTCGGCATTTGCCTCAACGAACAGCTTTTTCTCAATGCAACGGCGACGGATTTGCGGCAAAAGCTCGATAAACGCGTCGAGCCCCGTCGCCCCCGAGGGCGCCGTCATAAACTTGGTGTGGTTGTCGAACACGAGCACGGTCTCGGAGAGGCCCATGCGATGCGGAAACGCCCCGCCCGCAACGATCGCCTTGGTCAGCAGGTCCTTGTTGCCCGGTGTGCTCTTGCGCGTGGTGAGAACCTCGCACAGGGGATTGGTGCCATGCGCCGCATCGACCATCTTGCGCGTCTTGGTCGCCACGGCCGAGTAGTGGTCGAACATGTTCAGGCCGACCTTCCACAGCAGATGCAAATTGGCGGCCGTGCCGCTCACTCGCATAAAGGACTGGCCGGCTTTGACCTTGGCGCCCGAAGGCTCAAACCACTCGACCTCCAGATTGAGCATGGCGGCCATGCGCGCAACTTCCTCCGCGCAGCAGAGCACGCAGTCCTCGCGCGTGTAATACTCCATGGCGCCGAACGTCTCGCCGATGCCCAGAATATGCGTCGTCAGATCGATGTAGGGGACGTCCTCGGCAATAAGCTCCTCGAGCCGCGCGTCGCTGATACGAATAATGTCGGGCATAGGGGCCTTCTTTCTCGCATTGTTCTCAACAAAGAATAGAATACCGCCTCGCACCCCACCCACCCCCAAGTTGCGGTGAAATAGTTCCTGTTTTGCGGCCCCATAGGCAAATCCAGGAACTATTCCACCGCAACTCCGCGGGCAACCTGCCAAAAAGGGACAGGTTTATTTTGGCAGGTTTTATCTGGGGAAACGCCATAGAAAGCCTATCTCTCTAAACCCGCGTCGCATCTCTCTAACTTTGCTTTTATCTCTCTAACTTTAGAGAGATAAGCACCTTCTTTTAGAGAGATGTTTGAAGAGACACGTTGAATCCGCTGGCAGGCTGCCTGAGGTTATCTTTCTAACTATCTTTCGCTTTAGAGAGACATTTAGAGAGACAAGCACGATCTCTCTAGCTTGTGCCTCCTACTCCCCAGCGCTCACGCGTCCCACCCACCGCAACTTACAGATAGCCGATTCGTTGGGGCGTGGGACAAATTAATCAGGAGTCCTTGTCCCAGGTTCGATAGTCGTATCGAGCTTGTCGCCGCTAGCGACCCTGGGACAAGGACTCCTGATTAATTTGTCCCACGTGGCATCCCGGTTGAGCATAAGTGAGCAAACAGGGCCGCGACACCCCTATGGCATCGCGGCCCTTTTCCTTGGAGAAGGATCGATTGATTGAACGGGATGACCGTTCTAGTCTTCGAGTCCGCTATTGATGAGCTCCGCAATCTCAACGGGATCGGTGCTCGCACGTACTTTGTCACGGAAGCCGGCGTCCATCAGCATCACGGCAGCCTTGGAGAGCAGACGCAGGTGCGTGGTTCCAGCCTCGCCGGCGGGCACGTACAGCGCGAGCGCAACATCGACGGGTACGCCATCAAAGCTCGGCCATTCAACGGGCTCGGCCAGTTTGAGCACGGCCACACCCGGCGTATGAATCGCATCGCTCTTGGCATGCGGAACGGCAAACCCGGCGACGAGGCCAGTCTCGGCCTCGTTTTCGCGAGCAATGAACGCGGCTTCAACAGCGGACGCATCATCGGCAAAGCCAAGCTCAACAGCCTGCTCGGACAAATAATGCAGCGCGTCCTCGCGTGAGGCCGATGCATGTCCAATCGTCACCTGGTTGGCAGATACAAATCCCATGTAGAACCCTCCTTACAACACGGACCTGACCGCGGCTTCGATGCCGTCGGCGTCCAAACCGTACTTATGCAGCAAATCAACCGCAGGGCCGGACTCACCGTACACATCGCGCACGCCGACGCGACGCATCGGCACTGGATGCTGCTCCGCGAGCACTGAGGCAACGGCCTCGCCAAGCCCGCCGATAATCGAATGCTCCTCGGCGGTGACCACGCGACCGGTCTTCTTTGCGCTGGCGACCACCAGGCGCTCGTCGAGCGGTTTAATGGTATGCATATTGATGACCTCGGCGTCGATGCCATCGACAGCGAGCGCCTCGGCAGCCTCAAGCGCCTCGGCGACCATAAGACCACAAGCGATGATGGTCACATCGGACCCCTCGCGCACGACCACGCCGCGACCAATCTTGAACTCATAGTCCTCGTGGTCGTTGATGACCGGTGTTGCCAGACGGCCGAAACGCATGTAGACCGGCCCCTCAAACTCATAGGCAGCGCGCACGCAAGCGCGAGCCTCGATGTCATCGGCGGGAACGATTACCGTCATACCCGGGATCGTGCGCATGAGCGCGATGTCCTCGCAGCACTGATGCGTGGCGCCGTCTTCACCGACCGAGATACCCGCATGTGTGGCACCGATTTTGACGTTGAGGTGCGGATAGCCGATGGAATTACGCACTTGCTCGTACGCGCGGCCGGCGGCGAACATGGCAAAGGTGCTCGCAAAGGCGACGTGGCCCGTGGTCGCGATGCCAGCGGCAAGACCCATCAGGTTGCTCTCGGCGATGCCGGCATCGTAAAAGCGCTCAGGATGAGCAGCCTTAAACTTACCCGTCTGCGTAGCGGCTGCCAGGTCGGCATCGAGCACTACAAAGTCATCGTGCTCATTGCCCAGCTCGACGAGCGCCTCGCCGTAGCTTACGCGCGTGGCGACTTTTTTGACCTCTGCCATTAGAGCTCCTCTCCTGCTGCCGCGAGCTCGGCCATGGCCTGCTCAAGCTGCTCGTCATTGGGCGCCTTGCCATGCCAGCCAACCTGGTTCTCCATAAAGGAGACGCCTTTGCCCTTCACCGTCTCGGCGATGATAGCGACGGGCACGCCGGTCACCTCACGAGCCTCAGCAAAAGCCGCCTCAATCTGCGCCATGTCGTTGCCATCGGCTAGCTCTATCACATGCCACTTAAAGGCGCGGAACTTGTCAGCGAGCGGCATGGCCGAGTTGACCTCATCGATCGTGCCGTCAATCTGCAAGCCGTTGTGGTCGACGACGGCAACAAGATTGTCGAGCGCATGGTTGCCGGCAAACATGGCCGCCTCCCACACCTGGCCCTCCTCACACTCACCGTCGCCCAGCAACGTGTAGACACGGTAGCCGTCGCCCCAGTGCTTAGCGGCAAGCGCCATTCCAACTGCAGCAGAGATGCCCTGACCGAGCGATCCGGTGGACATATCGATGCCCGGGGTGTCGTTCATGTTGGGATGGCCCTGCAGGCGGCTGCCGATATGACGGAGCGTCTCGAGCTCTTCGACGGGAAAAAAGCCGCGATTTGCCAACACCGAATACAGGCCCGGCGCCGCGTGACCCTTGGAGAG
>ERZ1026874.514-NODE-514-length-23886-cov-56.640846_pt1 | contig 23886 bp, 13 predicted proteins | sample MGYA00380167_ERZ1026874 | MGnify/ENA primary metagenome ERZ1026874 (study PRJEB33269, sample SAMEA4719803) | human gut metagenome | biome: human-associated habitat; feature: organic feature; material: feces | place: Cameroon | collected 2013-10 ...
GGCTGATATAGCTGGTACCATTGAACTTGGTGCACTGGCGGCGGTCCCAGATAGGGTTCAGTGCCACTTCCTCACCGGTCAGTGTCTTTGCCTTCAATTCCTTTGGAACGATGGTGTATCCACAGCGCACACCGGTGAAACCGGCTGTCTTGGAATAACTGTGGAATTCGATAGCCACCTTTCTCGCTCCACGAATCTCGTAGATGGAATGAGGAATCTCCGGGTCGGTGATGTATGCCTCGTAGGCTGCATCGTAAAGGATGATGCTCTCGTTCTTGATAGCGTAGTTCACCCATTTTCTGAGTTCTTCCTTCGAGATGACTGTACCTGTTGGGTTGTTTGGATAACAGAGATAAATCATATCCACACGGTGGTCTGGAATCTGAGGGATGAAGTCGTCGCTCTCATCGCAAGGCATGTAGGTTACATTGCTCCACTTGCCGTTCTCAAAGACTCCTGCTCTGCCAATCATCACGTTAGAATCGATATATACTGGATAAATCGGGTCGGTGACGCCGATGTTGTTATCCCATCTCAAAATCTCCTGGATATTTCCTGTGTCGCTCTTGGCTCCGTCGTTTACGAACACCTCGTTGGCATCCAGATGAATGCCGCGAGGCAGGAAGTCGTTCTTGATGATAGCCTCACGGAGGAAGTCGTAGCCTCGCTCCGGACCGTAGCCTCGGAAAGAAGCCTGTACTGCCATCTCGTCCACTGCCTTGTGCATCGCCTCGATGACGGCAGGGCAGAGGGGCTGGGTTACATCACCGATGCCCAGACTGATAACTCGTTGTTTCGGGTGGGCAATCTTGTAAGCGTTTACCTTCTTTGCGATGTCGGCAAACAAGTAATTGCTAGCCAACTTCAGGAAATGTTCATTAACTAATGCCATATTTTTGTTCTCCTTTATTGCGGTCTTTTTATCAACCTTTGTTATTTAAGTTTGCGTCTATTTATTTTAATGTTGAGTGTTGAGTGTTGAATGTTGACTTTGTGGGTACTGCTAAATTCAACATTCCACATTCAACACTCCAGAGACTTTGTTGGTGCAGCTAAATTCAACATTCAACATTCAACACTCCACCTGGATTTCTCCTTCGAAGACGAAGGCGGCAGGTCCTGTCATATAGACATGGTCATCTGCCTCGCTGTATTCTATTTCCAGCGTTCCGCCATCCATTACGATACTGCTCTTTCTACCGGCACGCTTGGTCAGGGCTGCGGCTACAGCTGTGGCACAAGCTCCTGTACCACAAGCCATCGTGATACCGCTTCCCCTTTCCCAAACTCGTGTTCTTATAATGTCAGTGTCTGTAATTTGTGCGAACTCGATGTTGCATCGTTGAGGAAAGGCTTCGTCTCTTTCTAGAATCTTGCCATAGTGGGCGATGTCGATGGTGTCGATATCATCCACAAAGGTTACGAAATGCGGATTTCCCATGCAGACGTAGGTGCCTTCGAAGATTCTGCCATCGGCTTCGAGTACCGAAGGACCTCTGAATTGCTGTGGATTTTCCAGCCTCGGCTTCAGCATATCCACTGTTACTGAATCCACAACTTTCTTGTTATCCTGAAGATGCAATTTCAATATCTTGATGCCCGATAGCGTTTCCAGTCGGATGGTTTCTTTTCGGGTCAATCCTTTTTCATAAAGATACTTTCCGATGCATCGGCTTGCATTGCCGCACATCATCGCTTCTGAACCATCGGCATTGAAGATGCGCATCGAATAGTCGGCTCTTCTGCCATCCTGTGGCTTTCCGATGAGAACCAGTCCGTCGCTTCCGATGCCTGTATGATAAGCACTCCAAGCTATGGCTGCCTTTTCGGGGTCTGGGATGTTGTACAGCTGGGTATCTACATAAATGTAGTCATTGCCCGCCCCATGCATCTTGGTGAAATGAACTGTTTCTTTCATATTGCGTTGTCCTTTAAGTTTGAATACTCTTCTTTTATCTCTCACGTCTTGCTTCTTGTGAAGCTTGACTTTTTGATAGTCTTTCGAATGTTTCGATGACTATTTGTTTGATTTCGGTTGCAAAGGTACGACTTTTTGTTGGAATAGACAAGAAAAAATATACAAGAAATGAAGATAAATTTTAGGCTTCTTTCAATTTGTAATGAAGAAAAGCTTGATTGCTTACAAATTGTAAGGAGAATACGATGAGACTGGATAAATTTAAAATGATTGCGAAAAAGTAGAAACGAAATGTTTTTAATTGCTTTAAAATACTAACAAAATGTATTAATTTTGCAGCCGAAAACGAACACAATGTAAAGGATGACTTGATTTGAGTGACAATCAAAGATGGTCCGTTTTCAATAGAGACAATCAATAAAGGTATTTACACATTATTAATTATTAAAGGATTATGAAGAAGATTGAGGCAATTATCCGCAAGTCTAGATTCGAGGATGTCAAGAAGGCACTTTTGGCTGCCGACATCGAGTGGTTCTCTTATTATAATGTAAGAGGTGAGGGAAAGATGCGCCAGGCTCGCATTTATCGTGGTGTGATGTACGATACCAGCAGCATCGAACGTGTACTTTTGAATATTGTGGTTCGTGATAAGAATGTGGAGCCAACCATCGCTGCCATCCAGGGAGCTGCACAGACGGGTGAAGTGGGAGATGGCCGAATCTTCGTGATTCCTGTACTGGATACCGTCAGAATCAGAACCGGCGAACGAGGTGATATCGCATTGTATAATGCTGAGAAAGAAGAATAATTTAAAATGTTGAATGTTAAGTGTTGAATGTTGAATTAGGCATTCTTGCTTATCTTTGATAAATATTATTTGGTATTCTAATTTAACTATAAGATATAAGTATGAGCAGTTTATTGTTAGCAACTCTTGATACGGGTAACACAGCGTGGATGATCATGGCAACCATCTTGGTGCTCTTGATGTCAATCCCAGGTATTGCACTTTTTTACGGCGGTTTGGTGCGCCAGAAGAATATCCTCAGCATCCTGATGCAGACGGTATTCATCGTGGCAGTAGTCAGTTTGATATGGGTAGCCTTCGGATATTCCTGGGCTTTCTCTACAGAATATGCGGATAGCGGCAACCCTTTGGCTTGCATCATCGGAGGTTTCGATAAGTGCTTCCTCCACGGCATCGGTTTGGATGCCATCATGCCAACGGGCATTCCTGAGCTCACTTTCGTAATGTTCCAGTGTATGTTTGCCCTCATTACTCCAGCCCTGATTCTCGGTGCATTCGCCGAGCGTGTCAAGTTCAGCGGTTATGTACTTTTCACCATTCTCTGGGTTATCATCGCCTATCTTCCAATGGCCCACTGGGTATGGGGCGGCGGTTTCCTGCAGGAGATGGGAGCCATCGACTTTGCGGGTGGTACCGTGGTACATATCAATGCCGGTGTAGCCGCTTTGGTCATGGCACTCTGTGTCGGCAAGCGTGATGATTATCGTGCAGGTCATCCTATCACTCCTCACAACATCACCTTCGTGTTTATGGGAATGTCATTCCTCTGGTTGGGATGGTTCGGATTCAATGCTGGTAGCGGTCTGGCTGCTGATGGTCTGGCTGCCAATGCCTTCCTGGTAACTCATGTTGCAACAGCTGCTGCAGCCACTACCTGGATGCTCATCGACTGGATTGTGAATAAGAAGCCAACTACGGTAGGTGCTTGTACAGGTGCTGTAGCCGGATTGGTAGCCATCACTCCTGCTGCAGGTAGTACAGATATTTTAGGTTCCTTCTGCATCGGTGTCATTTCCACAATCGTCTGCTTCTTCATGGTAGCCGTTGTGAAGGAGAAGTTCAAGTATGATGATGCCCTCGATGCCTTTGGTGTGCATGGTATGGGTGGTATCCTGGGATCTGTTCTTACCGGTGTCTTCGCTACAAGATACGTAAGTGGAGCCGAGGGTGTGCAGGGTGCTCTCTATGGCGACTGGCATCAGCTCTGGGTTCAGGTGGTAGCCACCGTGGTAAGTATCATCTATAGCATCATAGTTACTTATATTATCTTCAAGGTAGTAGATAAGACTGTAGGTGTACGTGTTGACAAGCGAGTAGAGGAGGAAGGCCTCGACATCTACGAGCATGGTGAGAGTGCTTATAGCAACTAAGTCATTTATTATAGATTTGTATGTAGAATGGGCAAGAAAGTATCATATTTTCTTGCCTGTTTTTCGTATCTTTGCACCCGATATTTACATAAACTTCAAACTTAATCATAAACAGAATCATAGATGAAGAAATTATTTGTTTTATTGGCAATGGCATTGGCTACATGCAATCTCTTTGCAAAATCAGATTTCGTACAGGTAAAGGACGGGCATTTCGTTCGTGATGGTAAACCTTATTATTATGTGGGTACCAACTTCTGGTATGGTGCCATCCTGGGCTCTGAGGGACAGGGCGGCAACCGTAAACGACTCTGCCGTGAACTCGACAAGATGAAGGAGATGGGTATTGATAATCTTCGCATCCTGGTGGGTTCCGATGGCAAGCGTGGAGTAAAGACCAAGGTGGAACCAACTTTGCAGGAAGCTCCGGGTGTTTATAATGATACCATTCTTGCTGGTCTCGACTATCTTCTGATGGAGATGGGCAAGCGCAAGATGGTGGCAGTGCTCTATCTCAACAATTCCTGGGAGTGGAGTGGCGGTTACGGCTATTATCTGGAACAGGCAGGTTTGGGAAAGGCACCGCGTCCTGATGATGATGGCTATCCGGCATTCATGAATTTCGTGGCTCAGTATGCATCCTGCGAAAAGGCGCACCAGCTTTTCTATGATTATGTGCGCTTCATCCTGACGAGAACCAATAGATATACCAAGAAAAAGTATAAGGATGACCCTGCCATCATGTCGTGGCAGATAGGCAATGAGCCGAGAGCTTTCAGCAAGGAGCAGTTGCCTGCATTCGAGAAATGGCTGGGTGAGGCAAGTAAGCTGATCCGTTCTCTCGATGAGAATCATCTTATCTCTATTGGTAGTGAAGGTAAGTGGGGCTGCGAAAATGACTTGGCTTGCTGGGAGCGCATTTGTGCCGACCAGAATGTGGATTATTGCAATATCCATTTGTGGCCTTATAACTGGAGTTGGGCGAGAAAGGATCATTTGCTGGAAGATTTGGGTGTATCCTGCAAGAATACCAAGGAGTATATTGATGAGCATCTTGCGGTATGCAGTCGTATCCGTAAGCCATTGGTAATGGAGGAGTTCGGTTATCCTCGTGATGGTTTCTCATTCTCTCCTTCTTCTACCACAGAAGGTCGTGATGGTTATTATAAGTATGTGTTCAGTCTTGTTGGCGATAATGCCGCCTCTGGCGGTTACTTTGCCGGCTGCAACTTCTGGGGTTGGGGTGGTTTAGCCAATCCTAAGCATGAGCAGTGGCAGGTGGGTGATGATTACACTGGCGATCCTGCCCAGGAAGCCCAAGGTCTGAATTCCGTCTTTTCTTCAGATAAATCCACGCTTGATGTAATCAAGACGCAGGTAGATAGAATGAAGAAGATAGGAAAGTAAAATCCTCAACTTGCACAATGAAAAAGCCTCAACTTGCACAATGAAAATGCTTCAACTTGCACAATGAAAAAGCCTCAACTTGCATAATTTAACGTTTAAAATGCTAGTATTCAATAACTTTTGATTATCTTTGCAGCGGTTTTAAAACATGTAGATTATGAAGAATTATAAGGCAAGAATAGCAGATAAAATGTTAAGTCGGAGACTTTTGGGGAGTGGTGCCGTTTTGATCCAAGGACCCAAATGGTGTGGAAAGACGACAACTGCAGAGCAGCAAGCAAAGAGCGTTGTGTATATGGATGATCCTGAATACATGGAGCAGAATGTGGAACTTGCAAATCTTTCTCCTAAAAAGTTGCTTTCAGGAAAAGTGCCTCGTCTTATTGATGAATGGCAATTAGCCCCTCAACTTTGGGATGCTGCCCGTTTTGAGGTAGATCATAGGGATGAGCTAGGACAATTCATCTTTACCGGTTCTGCAGTCCCTGTGGATACAAGTAAAATTCATCATTCAGGGACTGGTCGATTTGCATGGCTTACAATGAGGACAATGAGTCTTTCAGAATCTGGCGATTCTACAAATGAAGTCAGTCTTGAAGAATTGTTTGCCAATCCCGTCGCAGATGTCTTTGCAACTAATCCTCTCAATATTGATTCTTTAGCTTGGTTGATATGTCGGGGTGGTTGGCCAAAGGCAACGGTGGTTAGTAAGGAGGTAGCACTTGATATGGCATATAGATATTATGAAGCCGTGGTACACTCTGACATTTCTCGTGTAGATAATGTAAGCCGTGATCCGGAAAGAGCAAAAAGAATATTGCGTTCTTTAGCAAGAAACCAATGTGCTCAGGTAACGGTAAATACCATCTGTGCTGATTTGGAGAATAATGATGTTGCTGCAACCAATCGCAATACGGTGGCATCCTATATAGAAGCATTGAAGAAAATTTTCGTATTGGAAGATTCCTTGGCATGGAATCCCAATTTGCGAAGTAAAACGGCTATTCGCACTTCGGATACCCGATATTTTTCAGATCCTTCTATTGGAGTTGCGGCTTTAGGTATAGGTCCGAATGATTTGGTGAATGACCTCAGTACAATGGGCTTGTTCTTTGAATCGATGTGTATCAGAGACTTGCGTGTTTATGCCGATGCTATTGATGGAACGGTATATCATTATCGTGATGGTAATGGTTTGGAGTGTGATGCTGTAGTTCATTTGCGTAATGGAAATTATGGATTGATAGAAGTTAAATTGGGTGGTGAGAAGAACATCGAAGAAGGGGCAAAGAATCTAAAGCTTCTGGCTTCTAAAATCGATGATACGAAAATGAAATCCCCATCTTTCCTTATGGTTCTAACAGGTACATCTCGTTATGCAGTTCGTAGGGATGATGGCGTCTATGTTGTGCCAGTTGGTTGTTTGAAAGATTAATCAAAATACAGAATCTTTGTACTCTAGCACCTTGACTGTATGTTTGGTACGGTCAAGGTGCTATCTTTATATAATAAGGTGTAAACCTGTTTTTTCCTTTTTCCTCCTTCTTCCCTCTTTTGGGATAATTTTGGGAAGATGATCAGTTTAGCAGTTGGTCTGTGAACGCTGAAGGTTGCTGCTGTTTTGTCGGTGTAAATGTCGGTGCAAATTTCTTTTTGGCGGTAATAGTGGCGGTAATGTGGCGGTAATGCCGATGTAAATGTCGGAGACTTTGTCGGTAACCATGTCGGTAACATGTCGGAAAGGAAAATAGTTGAAAACCAATGCGTTATCGTTTTATGGGAAGTTGGTTGCCGACAATAAATGTCGGAAACTTTGTCGGTAACCTTGTCGGAGACTTCAAGAACGGAGAAATGATTTGGCGGTAATGAAAATAACAGGTATTTTAAGGTATGAAGGCAAAGATAATGTCGGTGTAAATTAGCTCTAATTGTCGGTGTAAATATCCGAGTCTTTTATAACTATCTGAATTCACTTTAAAAAGTCTCGAATTATTTTTTATCTTTGTAACTTGTTGGCAATCAACAGAACCTTTTCGTAAAAATGACTTTTTAAAGTGGGCTCAGTCTATTATATTTACTGCCAGAGTGGTTGTTCGGAAATTCCGAACAACCACTCTGAATTACAAGAGTAGATAATGTGAATTCTACAAGCGAAACTTTAATATTGGTATCGTTTGCTTTGATAGTATGGTCTTGATATAGTGCTATCGTCAAAAAAAAGTGGTTTGTCGGAATTTCCGACAGACCACTCGATATGGGGTTTTACGAGAAGTTTACTCCTGCTTTATCACTTTTAGAACCTGGTCGGCAAGGCTTCGCATTCCCTTGATAGTTGGGTGACCGTTCTTCTTGTCTATGTCATGAAGGGCGATGACCGGAATCTGATAGGTCTTGCAGATCTTTTTTACGGATTCGTTGATCTCATCCTTCAGCTCTGAGTTCAGAATGAAGTAGATATCTACATTCGGATGACGCTGACGGAGATCGGAAAGCAACTTCGCCAGGGCTGGACGGAAACAGTAGAGGTCGGCACGCTTCCAGTTGCTGTACTGGTAATTGCCAATAGGGACATTCGCCCAACTGTCGTTCGTTCCACCGCAAATCAGGATGATATCCGGATTGCCCAGCAGGGTAGTGCGGTTGATGAATGAACGGTCGCTGTAATCTTCATCGCGATAGCCGGTGTTGCAGATGGTGGAACCTGAATAGGAATTGATGTTGCCCATCTTGTAACCACCTTCCTTGATAACCTGCCACCACCAGGTTTGCTCCACCTTGTTGACATCGGTTGCTTTTTGAACCGCAGTGGTGTACCAGGTGGCATATCCCTTTGGGATGAAACCTTCGAAAGTTGAATACGAGTCGCCGAGCACGGCAACGGTCTGTTTCACCTGTGCCAGCAGAGGCAGCAGGGCGAACATAAAGAGGCAGACGATAACTGATAATTTTTTCATGACGTTTTTTATATAGTTTGATTTTTTTATGTGATCCTCTTTTGGGATAGGGTTTGAAACCCGATTGCAAAGATACGATATTATTTGTGGATATACAAATGTTTTGGGCTGTAATTTTATTCGAAATCCTGCTGAATGCATATAGAATGATATTTTTGTTTTAATAAATATTAAAAAATGTAATAGAATGCGAGATTTTGGTTAACTTTGTATTCATAAACTAATTGTAAACCATTAGTGGTAGAGATAATATGAAAGAAAAGTTACTAACTATTATACTGTTCTTGTTGCTTACGATTCCTGTTGGCATAGCAAATGATATTGTTATACCCAACAACTCTTTGCCGTACAACATCTTCAAAACCGTAGAACTGCCTTATGCGGCACATTCTACAACTTCGGTATTTCAAGATAAAAAAGGAATGATATGGATTGGAACTTATCATGGTATCTGCAGATATGATGGTTATAAAACTACCTTGTATATGACAGAGCAAGGCAGATCTACAAAGGAAAGTTCTATTATGAGCATTGCCCAGGCAGACGATCAGCGCTTGATAGTGGGTACTTTGGGAGGACTTAGTTATCTGAATACAACAAATGGTAAGTCGGAACAGGTGTTGAAGCCTTTGAATCGGATAAAATCTGTGAGAACGATGCTTGTTTCGGGAGATGACCTTTGGATAGGCACTAATACGGAAGGATTGTGGAGATATAATCTGAAAAACCGCAAACTACAGCAAATTGCAACATCTAGAATCAAACTTACTAGTATCTATACTTTATGTCCTGTGGGTAAAACAATGTATGTTGGTTCTCTTGAGGGGCTTTTTGTAGTGAATACGGCACATAACCATATTCGTAGAATTCCTTTGCCGACTAGTGACAACTTTGTAAATTCTTTATTATGGTATCCGCAAGATCAAAGCCTCCTTGTCGGAATGGAAGGAAAAATGTGTGTATATCATCCATTGCAAGATAAGATGGAAATAAGTGAAATCTTATCCGGGTGTGTTTTCAAGTCGCTGGCCTTGGACAGAAACGATAATCTGATTGCGGGTACAGATGCTGGACTTTACATCTATAATATGACAACTCATCAGCAGCATTCGTTGGTATATAATGCCTTCCATCAATCCATCTGTAATAATATCATTTGGAATATTACCATTGATAGAGATGACAATGTGTGGCTTGCCACCGATGATGGAATCACAATAATGGAGTATCCTACATGGTACACCTATCATAATATATATGAGTTTACCCATAATGAATATGGAAACAACTTTACCAGTATATTGGGAGATAGTCATAACAATCTTTGGCTAGGTGGAGAAAATGGACTTCTTAAACTTTCTTTGCCTCCCAATCAGGTAGCGGCCACCTGCTATACCGCTTCCGACCAATATCATCATCTGCATCACAACAGAATCCGCCAAATATATGAAGATTCTGACCATGATATATGGATAGCTTCTGATGCCAGTATTGCCAGATACAATCAGGTTACCCAGCAATTTGATTATTATAACATCATTAATCGTCATGGCGAGACTGCGAAATGGGCATACGCTATTTACGAAGATACCAAAGGTCAATTCTGGGTGGGTACTTATTCGGGTGGCTTATTTGTTATCAATAAGAAGAAACTGATCAACAGTGCCAATCGCACTTATATAGATAAGGAGCAACCCCAAAAAATGGAAAAACTGAAAGGGGATAATTGTATTCGTCAGATTCTACCTGGTGATAAGGGAGAGATATGGCTATGTGCCAATAATCATATTATAAGGAAGAATCTTCTTACGGGAGAAGAACAACACTTAAATGTGAAATATCAGGTTGTTGCATTCTGCAACCATGCCTTGTGGCTGTCGTCACAGGAAGGAAAAATCATGAAGTATGATCAGCGTACCAATCGATTGAAGACTTTTAATGTTAGTATTTCTGATGGTCCTATCTCTGCATTTGTTAAGGAAAACCAGAATCTGTGGTTTGCTTGCTCTGATGGTATCTTCATTATTAACACTCAGAACGATGAGATATCATTCTATGATAAGCCTAATAATCTGTGTCAGTCTGGTATGTATTTGCCTCATTCTCATCGCATAGTATGGGGAGGAAAAAATGGAATTTCTACCTATCTGCTAAAAACAAAAAAAGAAAGTAGCAGGGTGTATATTACCAGTGTCTCCAGTAGTAGCAATCAAGAATGCATCCTATTTCCTTCTCAGACGGAGAAAATTCGGTTGAAATCAAGGGAATATATTACTTTCGAGTTATCTACCTTGCAATATACGCCACATCAGGATGTAACTTTCTATTATAAGTTAGGTGATAACGACATTTGGCAATCGATCAAAAAAGGAAGTAACGACTTGTTGTTTGCTCATATTTCGGGGGGTACTTATAAGCTGAGTCTCTCTTCTACTAATCCTGCTATCGACAAGCATGCTAAGATTAGTACCTATTATATTATAGTGCCGAGTCCATGGTATGCCTGCACTACAGCTATCTTCATTTATATATTGATAGCCATAGGTATCATTGTCTTTATCTTAGTCTGGTATAGAAGACGCAATCAGGTTATCATGGAAAGGCACGAAAAAGAGCGCTCGATGGAATTGCTGCGACAGAAAAATGAGTTCTTCATCAATATGTCGCATGAGCTGAAAACGCCACTCAGTCTGATCATAGCCCCACTGAGCACGCTCATCAGGGCTACCCAGCAGAATGCTGCCTTGAAGAAATCGCTGACCGGCATCCAGAAGAATGCCTTGCAGCTTAATATGCTTATTCATAAGGTGCTGGAGTTTAAGAATGAGGATTTTAAGGATGATAACTCTATGATCCGCTCGCATGTAGATATGAATTCTCTGGTGCGCAACTGCCTGGAGTCGTTTGCTTCTATCGCAGTAGAAAGAAACATCCAGCTCAATTTCCATTCTGCCAATCAGGAGATATGGATGAATATGGATACATTGAAAATGCAGTCTGCCATCACCAATCTCATTTCCAATGCCATCAAGTTTGTGAAAAACAATACGGGTATAGTAGATGTGACCGTCCGGCTGGAAGAAGACCAGCTGCTGATTGGCATAGAAGATAATGGAAGAGGAATTTCTGCACAGGATGCCAAGATGATATTCGTCCGATTCTATCAGGGTGATAATCAGAATCCGAATAATGAAGGCAATGGTATAGGACTGTATCTTGTAAAGAAATATGTAGAGATGCATGGAGGCAAGATTGATTTGATTTCCCGTAAAACTACCCTCTTTACAATCTCTTTACCTCTCTATGGAGAGAATGCCATCCCACGTGAGATGGTGGATGAAGAAAGGGATATTGATCCTGGTAAATATACCATCATCATTATAGATGACAATAGGGAAATCGTCTCTGTTTTAAGAGATGCGCTCTCGGAACAGTATAACTGTATTGCAGCCTTTGATGGAAAGGATGGCTTGGAAAAGATTGAGAAATACCATCCTAGCCTGATTATCGCAGACCAGATGATGCCTGTGATGAATGGATTCCAGTTGGTAAGAGCCTTGAAACATCAGCAGAATACAGCCAATATTCCAATCCTGATGCTCACGGCTAAGGATGACCAGAATACGGAACTGCAGAGCATCAAGCTCGGTGTGGATATCTTCCTTACCAAGCCATTCAATCTGGATAAGATTCTCTTGCAGGTGTCTCGACTGATAGATAAGAAAATGGCGTTGGAGAAAGAAGCCAAGATAGCAGCCATAGGTTCACCGCAGTTTGAGGAGACTCCAACTTCCGGCAATTATGACGAGAAATTTATGGAAATGGTAACAACCATCATAGAAAAAAATATGGAGGACGAAACGTTTAATGTAGCCTCGCTTGCCGATAAGGTGGGATATAATCCTAAGATGCTCTATCGTAAGATCAAGCAGATTACCGGCATGACTCCAATTGCGTATATCAAAAAGATAAGAATGAAGAAGGCTGCGTTCCTTCTTAGAGGTTCTCAATACACGATTACTGAAATCATGTATATGGTTGGATATAGTAATATGTCGTATTTCATCAAGTGCTTTCAGGCAGAATTCGATTTGACTCCTAAGCAATACTCAGAAAGGTAAAATCTTTTAAGTGGTTTGTTTTCAGTAAGATACCGTGTTTTAGATATTGGACTGTCTAAAATGCGGTATCTTTTTGTCCATTTTGGTTAGGCTCTTTTCTGCCGAATCGCTTAACTTTGCAGTCATCAAATCTTAATTTATAAAAACTTAATAAATTTTAAAGACAATGAAAAAGAAGACCGTTTTAATGACGTGCCTTACGATGACTCTTCTGAGCCAAACTATGGTATGTAAAGCTGCAGCTTCACCTTTATTAAAGGTTCAGACTGCTCAACAAGACTCCAAGACTTTTCCTAAAGTTTCTGGTAAAATCTTCGACAATAATGGTGAACCGATTATTGGTGCCAGTGTCATTGTTAAAGGTACATCCAATGGATCTGTAACAGATATGGATGGTAATTATGTTGTTACCAATGTACCCCAAGGTGCTACCTTGGTAATTTCATACGTAGGTTATAAAAGTCAGGAAGTGGTAGCTAATGCTACATCATTGAAGAATATCATATTGCTTGAAGACAGTAAGACCCTCAATGAGCTTGTTGTCATCGGATATGGTACTCAGAGAAAAGCTGATCTTACGGGTTCGGTAGCTAATGTAGATGCTACGAAATTAAATACGCAAAGTAACTCAACAATAGGACAAGCTCTTCAAGGTAAGATAGCAGGTGTTGACATCGTTTCACAAGGTGGACAGCCTGGTTCTGGATCTCGTATTATGGTCAGAGGTATTGGTACTCTTAACAATGCCTCTCCATTATACATTGTTGATGGCATGTATATGTCGAGTATCGATCATATCAATCCTTCCGACATCCAAAGCATCGATGTGCTGAAGGATGCTTCTTCTGCAGCCATCTATGGTTCTCGAGCAGCCAATGGTGTCGTTATCATTACTACCAAGAGTGGTAGCAATACCGAGGGTGTGCCAACCATAAACGTAACAGCTAATGTTGGTGTTAATACTCCTGCCAAATACTTGGATCTTTTGAATGCATCTGATTGGGCTGCGGTTACCACCGAGTCTAGAGCTGCATCTGGTTTGAAGCCGCTGGATATGGCGCTCGATCTGGCTTCTAAAGAGGATAATGACTGGCAGGATATTATGTTCAATCCTGCTTTGATACAGAATTATAATCTTTCTGTTCAGGGTGGTGGAAAATATACTACCTATTATAATAGCTTTGGCTATACCAATCAGGATGGTGTGTTGAAGGGTACCAATTTTCAGCGTTATACCATGCAGAGCAAGGTGGATTACAAGAAGGGAATCGTAAATCTGGGTACCAATATCATCTTGGAGTATGATAAGGATAAACCTCTGTTCAGTGAAATTCGTGGAGGTATGGTGGGACATACCTTGCAGTCTGTTCCTACTTTGTCCAGATATGATAGTAGCCGTGTTGGTGGATATGGTGGATTGTATGGTGACGTGGTTAATCTCCGTAACCCATTGGGTACCTGTGATGATAACGTCCTGGGCCGCAAGAGTGACAATGCAAAAGTCTATGCCAACGTTTATTTCTCTGTTGAGCCGATCAAGGGATTGAAGTACAAGATGAACTTTACTCCTGATTTCCAGTTCTATCGTTATAATGAGAAAAAGGGTCTTTACGATTTTGGATTGGATAAAAACGGTATCACTCAGTCAATTGAGCGACAGACACGTACAAGAAATCTCCTGATGGAACACCTCCTTACTTTCGATAGACAGTTTGGTGCTCATAAGATCTCTCTGCTGGCTGGTTATTCTTATCAGGATACGAAGTATCGATACTTGAGTGGCTGGGGACAGGGTATGTCAACCGGTATCTGGGAGTTGGATGCTGCCGTCAGTGGAATTGGAACATCGGGCAACTCTTCTCGCTCGGTATTGACTTCCATCTTGGGGCGTATCTTCTATTCTTATCAGGATAAATACCTGATTACGATGACGATGCGTCGTGATGGCTCTTCTAAGTTTGCCAAAGGTAATCGTTATGGAAACTTCCCTTCGGTATCAGTAGGTTGGAATATTGCTGAGGAAAAGTTTGTCAAGGATCATGTTGAGTGGCTCGACCAGTTGAAGCTGAGAGCAGGATATGGAGAGTTGGGTAATCAGGAAATCTCCGATTATCAGTATTCTTCTACCGTAACAACCGGTATCAACTATCCTAATGGTAGAGGTGAACTCTTGCAAGGTGCATTCCCTAAGTACTTTGCCAATCCTGATATCAAGTGGGAATCTACTTCCATGACCAATGTCGGTATCGACTTGATAGCATTGAACAACAGATTGAGTCTCACGATGGATTACTATGTAAAGAATACCAAGGATATTCTCCTGTCGGTGCCTATTCCTATCTCTACAGGTGGTGCCAACGACCCTGTGAAGAATGCGGGTAAGATCAGAAACAAGGGCTTTGAGTTCAACCTGGGCTGGAACGATCGTCTTGACAAGGATTTCTCTTACAGCGTAAATGCCATCGGTTCGTTCAATAAGAATGAGGTGATTGCCATGGGTTCTGAATCTCAGTTCATTACCGGTGGTGTTGTTCATGGAGGTACTTATACTACCAAGACCCTGGCAGGTTATCCTATCGCTGGATTCTGGCTGATTCCATGCGACGGCTATTTCAACAGTTTGGCAGATGTACAGGCTCATTCCAAGGATGGCAAGTTGATTCAGCCAAGTGCAGAACCGGGTGATATCCGATTCAAGGATACAAACAATGATGGTACCATCAATGATGAAGACCGTGTATATAGCGGTAGTCCGTTCCCTAAGTTTACCTATTCTCTGAATGGAAGTGTCAATTACAAGAACTTTGACTTCTCGTTCACCATCCAGGGTGTCATCGGCAACAAGATATACAATGCTACCCGACTGGAACTGGAGGATGTAACCCGTGGTACCAACTATCTATCAACCGTGCTGGATCATTGGACAGAGTCTAACCACAATGCCAAGACACCAAGATTGGTATGGAATGATCCTAACCGTAATGCTCGTTCTGAGTCAGACAGATTCCTGGAGAAGGGTGACTATCTGAGATTGAGAACAGTTCAGTTGGGTTATACCCTGCCGGAGAACTGCTTGCTGGGCTTCTTCCAGAAGGCACGTGTCTATGCCAGTGTGGATAATCTCTTTACAATTACTGGCTATACAGGATACAGTCCAGATGTGAACTCTTCCAGTGTATATCAGCGAGGATTCGATGAATTTATCTATCCTGCTAATAGAACCTTCATGTTTGGAGTAAATCTTACATTCTAACGTTTAAAGTCAATCTTTTAAAAATAGAAACAATGAAACATGTTAAAACATATATAATTGGCGGTTTGATAGGAAGTATGTGCCTGGTGTACACTTCCTGCGACAGCAAACTCGACCAGGTGAATCCAAATCATGCTACAGAAGCAACCTTCTGGAAGAATGAGGCTGATTTTGAGTTGGCACTTACCTCATGCTACACACCTCTTAAGAATGCTCTTAACGGAGGATATTATGGCACTCGTGGTGTGATGTTGCGTATAGCCAGAGCCGATGAAGTGGATTTCAGAAATGATATCAGCGAGGTATATCAAGCTCAGAATTTTACCAATTCCACAGGTAATTCCCTGGTGCAGGGTATGTTCTATCAGTTCTACAATGCCCTATACCGCACCAACTCCATCATGCAGAAGTTGGAGGAGAAGAAGGACGTCCTTTCTGAAGCCTATATCAAGAAGGCTAAGGGTGAATGTCTCTTTATCCGAGGCTTCTATCTGTTCCAGTTGGCTAAAGAGTTTAAGGATGTACCTCTGCGACTCACCGCGTCTCAGTCTCCTTCAACCTTCCCGCTGGCTAAGTCTTCTCAGGAAGAAGTATGGGCTCAGGCGATACAGGATCTTACTGAAGCTGCCAATTTGCTTCCTCTGAAAAATGAGGTCATAGGAAAACCTACCAAGGGAGCAGCCTTGGCTGCATTGGGTAAAATTTATCTTTATGAGAAGGAATACGATAAGGCCATTGATGTGCTGGAGCCGCTGACCAAGTCGCCATATACCTACAAGCTGGTAGATGATTTTGCCTGGAATTTCGACGATTCGCATGAGAACAATGCAGAAAGCATTTTTGAACTTCTGATTGACAATTTGGGGGGTACCGACTTGTGGGGAGATGGTGAGAACAACAACTCCACACAGACCAATACCCGTCCTAAGGAATATGCGGCTCCTGAGGCTGCCGGCTGGTATGAGGCTACTCCTAGCAAGCAGATGATGGATATCTTCAAACAGGAATTGGACAAGGATGGCAATTACGACTATCGTGCACGAGTCTCTGCTGCTTGGGATTATCCAGGATGTACTTATTATCTGAAGCCATTCCGCGAGAAATTTGAGAAAGACAGATGGAATACTACCTGGATCTTGAAGTATCAGAATTGGAATACGGCAGAAGAGGAAAGTGATCCACCTATGTCTTGCATCAATGAGCGTGCTATCCGTTATGCTGAGGTTCTGTTGCAATTGGCAGAATGCTATCTCTATAGCCCTACCAAGCAGGATTTGAACAAGGCTGTGGATTATATCAACCAGATTCGTCGTCGTGCCAACCTGAATGATTACAGTGGAGCGATGAACCAGACTGAGATTTTCAAGGATCTGGAGCATCAGAAAGCTATTGAATTCTTTGTGGAAGGTGAGCGTTTCTACGACCTGCGCCGCTGGGGATTGCTGGATGAACGAATCAAGACCTGCAGCGATGTGAGATATAAGCAGTTGGAAACAGGCAAAATAGGAGATACCAACAGGTATTACTATTATCCTATTCCTTCAAAGGAAATAGAGACCAATACACTTTGTTCGCCAAGTGAAGGTTGGTAAATAATCATAAGTAATATATGTTTTTAGGTAGCCACGATATGGAGATAACATAGTGGCTACCTTTTTTAAGAAAAATCTATGAAGAAAATATTATTAGCCTTTTGGGTGGCTCTCCTGGGCATTCAGGCTCATGCTGCAGCCGCTTATCAGCCGCATTTCTCTACGGCTGGCTTCTTCGAGATTGCCGGTACCGGAAGAAATGCCTACTCCATGAACCCTGCATGGAGAATGTATAAAGGTCATGTAGAGGGAGCTGAGAATGTAAATTTCGATGACAGTTCCTGGAAGTTGACTTCATTGCCTGATGGCATAGAAAATCTCCCGATGGAGGCTAGTGGCTGTGTGAATTATCAGGGAGAAGTATGGTACAGAAAACATTTCAATGCGGATGCTGCCTGGAAGGGTCAGCGACTGGTGCTCTACTTTGAGGCTATTATGGGTAAATCCAAGGTATGGGTGAACGGAAAGCTGATGAAGCAGCATTTTGGAGGTTTCCTGCCTGTCATCGTCGATGTATCCAATATGCTGAAGTATGGAGAGGATAATGTCATTACCGTGATGGCAGATAACAGCGATGATCCTTCTTATCCTCCAGGAAAGGCACAGGATGTGCTTGACTTTACCTATGCGGGTGGCATTTATAGAGATTGCTGGCTTATCAAGACCAATAAGGTGTTCATTACCGACGCCAATGAAGAAGATCATATAGCCGGCGGTGGTGTCTTTGTATCTTACGGCAAGGTTTCTGAGGAGTTGTCAGAAATCAACATCAAGACGATGCTGAAGAATATCGCAGGCAGTAATTTCAAGGGTTCCCTGGTGTATGAACTGCAGGATGCCAGTCAGAAGACAGTTTGGAGTAAGAAGTTGAATACCAGTATCTCACGCCAGAAATCCACAACGTTATCTACCAAGGCTGCCATCAAGGATGTTCAGCTCTGGACACCTGATCACCCATACCTCTATCGTCTTAATATCTATGTTAAGAATCAGCAGAACAAGATAGTGGATGGATATTATATAAGAATAGGTATCAGAAGTTTTGAGTTTAAGGGTGGCGAGGGCTTCTGGCTCAATGGCAAACCTTATCCGGAACCATTGATTGGAGCCAATCGCCATCAGGATTTTGCCATTGTCGGCAATGCCCTGTCTAACAGTTTGCATTGGAGAGACGCCAAGAAACTGAAGGATACCGGACTGCGTGTCATCAGAAATGCCCATTATCCGCAAGACCCTGCCTTTATGGATGCTTGTGATGAACTGGGACTGTTTGTGATTGAAAATACCCCGGGATGGCAGTTCTGGAATCCGGAACCTAGCTTCGCCAACTATGTATATAGCGACATCAGAAACATCGTAAGAAGAGACCGAAACCGTCCGAGCGTATGGCTTTGGGAACCTATCCTCAACGAGACCTGGTATCCTGACGACTTTGCCAAGAAGGTGAAGGGTATTGTACACGAGGAATATCCATATCCATCCTGCTATACAGCCTGTGATGCTACGGCAAAGGGAAGTGAATATTACAACATTCAGTTTACTCATCCTCAGTCTGGTGATCCTAAATGGACTTTGAGCTCAGATAAGGTGGATTCAAAGAAAAACTACTTTACCAGAGAGTGGGGTGATAACGTGGACGACTGGAATTCTCATAATTCTCCTAGTCGTGCCAGCAGGTCTTGGGGTGAGTACCCTATGCTGGTTCAGGCCAAGGGTTATGGCAAGCCAGATTATCAATATACCTGCTTCGATGCCTTGTATCGTACCAGCCGCCAGCATGTGGGAGGATGCCTGTGGCATTCGTTCGACCATCAGAGAGGTTATCATCCGGATCCTTTCTATGGTGGAATCATGGACAACTTCCGACAGCCTAAGTATTCGTACTATATGTTCATGTCTCAGCGTCCTAACCAGAAGAATCCTTCGCTTATCGCAGACAGCGGTCCTATGGTTTATATCGCCAATGCCATGACTCCGTTCTCGCCAGCTGATGTAACCATCTATAGCAACTGCGACTCGGTGACTCTTACCTGTAATAAAGGTGGTAAGGTATATACCTATGCCAAGGCAAAGAATCGGGTGGGAATGCCTTCACCAATCATTACCTTCAAGGATGTATTCCATGTGATGGATGATAAGGAACTGTCACGCCAAAATAAGCAGTCTGATTCCTATCTGCTGGCTCAGGGATATGTAGATGGCAAACTGGTGGCTACTCATCAGGTGAAGCCTACCCGCCGACCTAGCAGAATCAAGCTTTGGGTAGATAACGAAGGTACTTCGCTTCATGCCGATGGTTCTGATATGGTAACCGTTGTGGCTGCCATAGCCGATGACCAGGGTAACATCAAGCGACTCAATAATGAGCACATTCTGTTCTCTATCGAAGGAGAGGGTAGGATTGTGGGTGATCAGGAATCTTTCTCCAATCCTGTGGAAGTGAAATGGGGTACGGCTCCTGTACTGATTCAAAGTACCACTACTGCCGGCAAAATCAAGGTGAAAGCCTCTGTGGTCTGGCAGGGAAAAACGACTCCTGTAGATGGATACATCGAACTGGAAAGTGTAAAACCAGAATATCCGTTGATTGGAAGTGAGAAAGAGATGAATGCCATTCCTCGGAATGGTGTCCGTATGCGCCTGCAAGGCAATACAAACATGCAAAGCAGCAAGGAAAAACTCAAGGAAGTTGAGAAACAACAAGCTGATTTTGAATAATTAATGCCACTATTACCACGCTCCGGTATAACTCGTTGAAAATGAGTTGTATTAGGCGTGGTAATAAGTGGCTTTTCTGTTACCACATAATACCACGTGTTACCACGCCTCGTTTTTCGGGAATCGTTAGAAAATAGAAAAGATTATTTTCTAACCACCAGATACTCAGTGCCAAACCTTGTTTTCTTACTTGTCAGTCCTTCTATATTCTGAAGTTCTCTGCCGAATTTCTGTAAGCTCGAAACTTGTAGAGAAGAGCCGAATTTCTGTTTCAGAACATCGAAAATGGCGGCTGCCATCAGATATTCGCCTTTTTCCGGGTCGTTGGTCGGCTCGAAAACCTCCAGAAAACATTGCTTGATGGGCGAAACCTGCTCAAACTGTCGGTTGCTCTGCATGATGACGGCTGTTTCCGCAGCATCGAAATAGGATTTCTCTCCCTGCTCCAGGGCTTGCATCGCCTGCGCATAAAGCTGCTCGTAGTTCAGTCTGCCACTCACATCTATCGGACCTGTCAGCTCTACACCCAGGAATCGGCGGTTGCCGGATGGGTCGGCGAGGATATCCGTCATGTTGCTCGTGGCGATGAAGGAGGCGAGACGAGGAAATTCCTGTACATGACTTCCGTATGGAGGCTTGATCTTCACCGTGGGCAGTTGCAGCAGATTCTTCAGGAATCCCTGTTGAACCTGTGGCGAAATCTGATTGAATTCATCGAGATTGATGAGCAGAAATTGCGACATCGCCTGCAACACCTGTCGCTTCTCCGACAGAATCATATTGTCGGTAAAGCCCCACGATAACTCATTCGGAATCAGACGGCGACAGAATGTACTCTTGTTGTAACCCTGCTTGGAGATGAGCAGCGGCATGGTACTGTTGCCATATTGCTTGCGATATACGCCACGCCACTGGTCCACCATTCCCAGGAACCAGGTGTAAAACCAGTCTTCCCAATGCGGATTCTTGGTAGGAACGGTTCGAGCCAGGGCTCGGATGCGGTCCTTGCCGTCCCATTTCCCCAGACAGTCATAGAGGTATGACTCTATCGGGCTGTAATTTTTGATGCGGTCCGACTCCAGGAAGTTTCTCACGTCCTTGATGCTTACGTGGATGTCGGCAATCTGCACATCGAGCGTCATGCTTTTCTGTACACGGGCATCCACCGGCTTGAAGTCTCCCACCCACGAATTGTTGGGGCGATATTCTGTAAATTTCATTACAGTATTGTAGCGGAACTGGTAACGGCTTTCCAGATAATTGATCATCTGCAGGATGTCTGTTCTGCCTTTTCCTGCGGCTGCACTCTTCGATTTCTTATCTTTGGAGTGAGTGGCATAGGCGCTTCCCACCACCTGTCGGAGCTGCTCTTCGGCTACTTCGTACCAGTTGTTTCTGCGGATGTGGATGAATGCCTCCTCTTCGGTGAGTCCCATATGGCAGAGTTTGGCTGCGATGGCAGAGAGGCGGGCAAGCAGTTGGTCATTTTCGTTTGTCCAATTCATCTTTGCCTCCGTCATTTCTTCCGCAGCCTCCTTTGCCGCCTTGCGATAGAGAAATTCGTAGTCATTGTATGCTTTCAGGTCATCTACGGCTTTTGGAACAGCTGCCTTGGTCGGACTGTTTCTTGAGATGCGTATCGCCACCGCCTTGCTATTATAATAAGGTGATGGATCGAGGGTGAGCATGAAATTGGATTTTATGGTTGGCTTTTCTTCCTTGAGTTCTGCCTGTATCTGAGAAAGATAGAGTGACTTGACCTGCTCGTAGGCACACTGATAGAGCAGTTCTGCATCAGCCTCCTTTTCAGGAATCTTTCCTTCTTCATCGCAGATGCAGACGAGCACGATGAGGCTTCTGCCGTCGGCTCCGGTGATGGCTGCGAAAGTCATCGGCAACAGACTGGCTGCTTTTCTGGCTGCCTCCATCTCCTGGTCTGTCATAAGATGGATGAAGTGGAGCATCAGCAGTCCGTTCGATTTTTTGAATATAAGGTTGTCGCTTTCATCCTTTCCGAACTCAGCGGCAGGATAAACGTGTTGCCATTCCTTGATGCCTTTGTAAAACTGATAATCGCCTTCCATCAGGGGCACGCTCATCCTGAAATTGGCGACACTCTGTTTCGAATCGTCTTTGGCGATACGTTCCAGAAAACTGTCAATGGTTTTCGTACTTACCATCAACTTGTTCTGTTTATTGGTTCTTGTGATAGTAAACTTCATTCTTTCTTGTGTATGGTATGTTGCTTCAAGTATTTGCCCAGACTTGCCCGGAGCCTTGGGCAAAAGTGCCCGGCTATTCCGGGCAAAAGTACTCATAGTCTCGGGCACTCATACTCATGTACTCGGGCATTCATACTCATGTACACGGGTACGGATGCTCATGTTCATGGGTATGAGTGCTCATGTTCATGGGTACATTTCTTTCATGATAGCCGGCTGCTAATAGTTAACCTCTTCTGTATATCGGTCGAATCTCATATTGGTGTATCCATGTCCCTTGCACCATTGCAGGATGTACTGTTGCTGTACGGGAACGAGACCAACTTGTCCTAATTTATAGCGATAGTAGGAGGTGCTGCTTCCGAAGTAGGAAGTCATGTGCAATCTGAAGCTTCCTTCATCCTTGCGTTTCAGCTCATCCAGAAGGTTCTCGAATCCGTATGCCATTTTCATCATACGGAGTTGCAGGAAGTGTTCGCACTTGTTGTCGTGATAAGCGTCGGGATAGATGGCGTAGCCAGAGGTCTGTTCCGGTCTCTTGTAGGTCACGGAAAGATAGTGTGCGCATTCCTGTGCTAGTGGACATTGCTGGTTGAAGCAGTAGGTCCATGAGTTGTAAGCGTCTCCTTTAGAGAAGTAAATTCTTACTAAATCTGCTTGAGTCATTGGATTTTGTGTTTATAAGATTGATAAATAGTGGTTTCACAGGAGTCGTAAGCTTCTAGGTGGAATCGGCAAGAATTGTTCTTGTTGGTTGCAAAGATACAAAAAAATGAATCGAAATGCAAGCTTTTTCCTCTCTTTTTTCTGTTTTTCTTCGAAAAGTCTGTGTTTTTCTTTCAACAATCCCGCTTTTTTCGCCGTAGCGTGGCATTAGGTGGCATTAAGTGGCAATAGAAAATACCCTTATTGCCACACTTAAATAGCTGGATGTCAGATAGCTATCTCGTGGTGTGGTAATAGTGGTATTATATTAATGGAAAACTTTTCTTGATAACGAAAATATTGTAATCAGAGAAATAATCTGCGTTAAAATATTCAAATCCGAGAAATAATTTGCAATCAGACGGAAATGATAGGTGGTACAGTATGCCCGTTTCTGGTTGTCACTTTTATTTTACGATTTAAGTATGACTGGAAAATATCTTAAGAAAAGAAATCATTTCCCTTAAGGAAAAAACTATTTTTCCTTAAGGAAAAAAATAAAAACCCTTAAGGAAAAATTCTCAATCTCTTTTTCCCCCATTTTCCGGGTGTTTTTGCCTGATTTTCTTTCTTAGGAATATTGTTTACATAGATAGAAGGAGAAGTGGGATGATCTAAAGATGAAAAAATAGTTGTAGCCACTTATGACCATAGGGGTGCAGAGTAGTTACTTTTTTATTCGCAAAAGACAAAAAAGCATAAATAGTGAATTGTATAAATGGTCAAGTGAAATATTATCATTATCTTTGTAGCTAAAATTATAGGTAACAAAACTATGACGCCAGAAGAAAAAGCAAGAGTCAAAATAGACCAAT
>ERZ1026874.515-NODE-515-length-23839-cov-11.085225_pt1 | contig 23839 bp, 20 predicted proteins | sample MGYA00380167_ERZ1026874 | MGnify/ENA primary metagenome ERZ1026874 (study PRJEB33269, sample SAMEA4719803) | human gut metagenome | biome: human-associated habitat; feature: organic feature; material: feces | place: Cameroon | collected 2013-10 ...
AAGTGCGGCCGCTGCGTCAACAGCTGCCCCTACAGCGCCATCGTCAAGACCGAGCGTCCCTGCGCTGCTGCCTGCGGTATGGGTGCCATCCACTCGGACGAGCACGGCCGTGCCGAGATCGATTACGATAAGTGCGTATCCTGCGGCATGTGCCTGGTCAACTGCCCCTTCGGTGCCATCGTCGATAAGGGCCAGATCTTCCAGCTGATCCAGTCCATCAAGCGCGGCGACGAAGTTATCGCTATCGTGGCCCCCGCTTTCATCAACCAGTTCCCCGGCATGACCCCCTCCAAGCTGAAGGAAGCCATGCGCCAGCTGGGCTTTGCTGATGTGGCAGAGGTCGCCATCGGTGCTGACCTGTGCACCATCGATGAGGCTAAGGACTTCATGGAAGAAGTTCCCGCCAAGATTCCCTTCATGGGCACCTCCTGCTGCCCGGCCTGGAGCGTAATGGCCAAGAAGCTGTTCCCCCAGCAGGCCGAGTGCATCAGCATGGCTATGACCCCGATGGTCCTGACCGCTCGTCTGCTGAAGAAGGAGAAGCCCGAGGCCCGTATCTGCTTCGTCGGCCCCTGCGCCGCCAAGAAGCTGGAGGCCAGCCGCCGCTCCGTCCGCAGTGAGGTCGACTTCGTGCTGACCTTCGAGGAACTGATGGGCCTGTTCGAGGCCAAGGAAGTGGACTTCGCTTCCCTGCCTAACAACCCCGAGGATGCCTTTAACAACGCCAGTGCCGATGCCCGCGGCTTTGCTGCTTCCGGCGGTGTTGCCCAGGCTGTTGTCAATGCCATCAAGAAGATGGATCCGGATCGCGAGGTCAAGGTAATGAGCGCCCAAGGCCTGGCCGATTGCAAGAAGATGATGATGATGGCTAAGGCTGGCAAGTACAACGGCTACCTGCTGGAAGGCATGGCCTGCCCCGGCGGCTGCATTGCCGGTGCCGGTACGCTGGCTGACCCCGCCAAGAGTGCCATGATGCTGAACAAGTACAAGAGCGAGGCCGCCATGAAGGTGGCTACCGAGACTCCGTATCAGGATTCTCTGGACCTGCTGAAGTACTAAGATGCAATAACAAAATCCCTGCACATAATATGAACCGCACCCCGTCAAGCGTACAATGAAATAAAATAAGATTTTGCTGCCAAGAGCATCTGCTCTTGGCAGATTTTTTTACGCAGCAAATGCCATTTGGTACTTTTCCATCGGCGAAGCAACACCCAGATTGCGCTGCACCCGCTGGGTATTGTAATAGTAAATGTAATTCCGAATCATCCGAACAACTTCCTACTTGGAAGTAAACCACTTTCCATAATATTTCTCACGCTTCAGGATGCCCCAGAATCTCTCCATCGGGTGCCGATGCAGTGAGCCACGCGAGACATGCTCTGCGCCATACCGGCTCCTTCCTGCATATGGTGAAAGGTTCGGTTTCCCTCGCATACAAAAATGCTCCCTATATAGCTTTCAGTGTTTTATTTCACTGTTCGCTATATAGGGAGCATATCATTTTTTCTTGGCAAGGCCGCGGGGCGTTTTCGGTTTGCTTTTAGTTCTGGCAGAAAATGTTCTGCTTTTGGATGATGGGATAATGCACGAGGGCCGCGCCGTCCAAATCTTCGTGGTGCATGGACACAGCGGTGATCTGGCTGTTATCGTAGGTCGTGTAGTAATAGACACCTGTATCGGCGTTGCAGCAGCTTGTGTAGAGGGTGATCTCGTACTTGCCGTCATCCAGCTCACAGCAGCCGCGCTGCTGCTCTACCGAGCCGAGGATGTGGAAGAACTGGCTGACACTGCTCATCTCGTCGTCGGCCGATTTCGAGTTGCCCCGGGTAAAGGCCACTTTGACAAAGCGGGACATCGAGGAAAGGTCGCCCGGCAGGCCGATGCCGCCCATGCCACGGCTGAGTTCCGGCAGATCCACGCTGGGAGCGAAAGTGTTTTTCGGGGTCCGGGGGCTGAGGGCGCGGTAGTTGGCCAGCATGGCCATCTGCTGCGGGAACGGTGGGTTGTTGGTCAGCACCTCCACAGGATTCTCGTACACATGCAGGCCATCGGCCACGGCCTCCACCGTGATGCTGCCGGTGCGGTCAGTGATGAGCCAGTGCAGCTTTGCCGTGGGCAGCTGGGCGTTAAATGGGATGTCCACAAGGTTCAGCTTGGCCAACAGGGCGCGTGCCTCGTTCAAGTCGGCGCACTGGCCCAGCAGCCAGGGGATCAGTTCAAAGACCGAAATGTTGTCCTTTCCGTCCGTTTCCGACTGGCAGGCTGCGTTGCCCACAAAGTTCAGCCCTGCAATGCACAGGCCTTTCTCGTTGACAGCATCGTAGTAGAGCGGATACTCCTCGGCCACATAGGCCATGCCGATCATGGCGTAGTGGGTGCGCATCTCCCCCGCCCGACGGAACGTGAACGGGTAGTTGCGCGGGGTGATGGTCACCTCATCCCCGTAAGAAAATTCATAATCCAAGTTGCGGCCAAAGTACAGGTCTTTGGTCCGGTAGGATGCTGCCGTACACATAAGCGTTGGCTCCCTTCTTATTTTTGAGTAGTATAGCACAGCAGCGGGGCGGTATCCATTGCCAAATTGTAAACAAATGCCCGGCACGCAGAAAGCACGGTGCCCTGCGTGGAGCACCGTGCTTTCATTATGTCCGTATTTTACGCCAAGACGAAATGATAGACCAGCGAGACCGCAATGATCAGCGCACAGACAATGGCAGTGATCGGCGGTGCCCAGTGGATGATACGCTCGGCCATCTCGTCGTCTTCGCTCACCTCGTCATCGTCGGCATAGCGGCCGCGCTTTTTGCGAGGGGCGTAATCCTCGTCATCATCGTCGTCCAGATCGTCATCTAGCTCGTCGGTGTCGTACATCTGGGTGCCCTCGTCATCGTCGTCATCATCGGCAAATAGACGGCCCTTGGGGGCGTAGCGGCGGACGCGCTCGTCCTCCTCGTCCTGTTCCTCGTCGTGAGCGGCGAAGCTCTTGGGGTCGTAGGCGGCGGTAGCACCGGCGTCGTCCTCGACTTGGCTGTTGATGGCAGCCTGGGCAGCGGCAGCGGTGGCGGCGGGATCAGCCTTGGGGGCCGCGGGCTGCTGCGGGGCAGCCTGCTGGGCCACGGCATTGATTTCCTGCTGCTGGCGCTCGGCCGCACGGCGGGCATCCTCTAGGATGTTGGTCAGGGTCGCTTTGATCTGGGCACGGTCGCCGCCGCACTCCGAGCAGACCGAGGTGTTTTCCTCATTGGGATGGAATGCACCGCAGGCGCAGAACCAGCCGTACTCGTTATCCTGCGGCACGAAGGTCAGCTGGGCGTTGCCGGTGCGGTTCTGCAGGGTGCGGGCGATGGAGGCGGGCAGCACGCGGGGCAGCTGCAAGCGCACACGCTTGTAGGCGCGCAGGTCGACGCCGCGGCCATTCAGGAACGCACGATCCTGCTCGACCTCCACGCTGGAGACCGGCGTATCGCTGACATAGACAGCATCGTCACTGCCAAAGACCTCGCCGGGCTGGGCATTGAGCTGCTCGTAATAGAAATCGTCCTCGCACAGGACCTGGCCTGCGGCGTCCTTACATTTGAAATGGACGACCAGACCGGTCAGCGGCTCAGTGCCGACGTTTTTGAAGGTCAGGCAAACCGCAACTTCGCCAGTGACGTCACCTTTCAGCAGTTCTACGCGAACAAACTGGACCGGGCTGCCGGCCGTATAATAGTTGGCGCGGGACTGCGCCATCAAGGAAAAATTCTGATCCATGGTTCACACCTACTTTTTACTGTTGCACGTCGGGCTGGTCCGTAACCTGCTCGGCATCCGTATCGGATTTCGGCTGTTCGGCCTGGACGGCAGGTGCTGCCGGTTCGGCGGTCTTACCGTTGGCCAGGTCATAGGGCGGCAGGGTGCCGCCCTCCATCAGGGTCTTGAACTCTTCGCCGCTGATCTTCTCGCGCTCCATCAGCACGGCCGAGACCTTGTGCAGTTCGGCCATGTGCTCGGTCAGGATACGGCGGGCCGTCTCGTAGGCCTCATCCACGATGTCGCGGATCTCGTTGTCGATCTCGGATGCAATCGCCTCGGAGTAGCCTTTGCCCTGGCCGAAGTCGCGGCCCAGGAAAGTCTCGCCGGGATCGCCGCCGTAGACCACGGGGCCCAGCCGCTCAGAGAAGCCATAACGGGTAACCATGGCGCGGGCAGTCTTGGTGGCCTGCTCCAAGTCGCTGGAAGCACCGGTGGAGATGTCCTCCAGCACCAGCTGCTCAGCCACACGGCCGCCCAGGGAGGTAACGATGTTCTCAAACATCGCGGTCTTGGTAACGTAGCTGGGGTCCTTCTCGGGCAGGTACATGGTATAGCCGCCTGCACCGCCGCGGGAAATAATGCTGATCTGATGCACCGGGTCATGGTGCTTGCTGAAGTAGCCGGTGATGGCGTGGCCGGTCTCGTGGTAGGCCGTCAGGCGGCGCTCCTCGTCGGTGACCACATGGCTCTTCTTTTCGGGGCCCATCATGACCTTAACGGAAGCTTCCTCGATCTCCGGCTCGGTGATGGCCTTCTTACCCTTGCGGGCTGCCAGCAGCGCAGCCTCATTAACGAGGTTTTCCAGGTCAGCGCCGGAGAAACCAGCCGTGGAACGGGCAATGGTCTTCAGGCTGACATCGGGGCCGAGAGGCTTGTTCTTGGTGTGGACCTTCAGGATCTCCTCACGGCCCTTGACATCGGGCAGACCGACATAGACCTGACGGTCAAAACGGCCGGGACGCAGCAACGCCTTATCCAGGATGTCGGCACGGTTGGTAGCAGCCATCACGATGACGCCATCGTTGGCATCGAAGCCGTCCATCTCGACCAACAGCTGGTTCAGGGTCTGCTCGCGTTCATCATGGCCGCCGCCCAAACCGGCGCCGCGCTGGCGGCCCACGGCATCGATCTCATCGATAAAGACGATGGACGGCATGGTCTTTTTGGCTTTTTCAAACAGGTCACGCACACGGGAGGCACCGACACCGACGTACATTTCGACGAAGTCAGAGCCGGAGATGGCGTAGAACGGCACGCCCGCCTCGCCTGCACAGGCACGGGCCAGCAGCGTTTTACCAGTACCCGGAGGGCCCACCAGCAGCACGCCGTGGGGAATACGTGCACCCAGGGTATTGAACTTGCCGGGAGCCTTGAGGAACTCGACGACTTCCTGCAGTTCTTCCTTTTCTTCATCAGCACCAGCCACATCGGCGAAAGTCGCCTTGCGCTGGCTCTCCTGCTGATCCTTGACCTTGGCACGGCCGACATTCATGATGCCGCCGCCCGCACCGCCGCGGTACATCGACATGAACAGCATACCGACGCTGCCCAGCATGACCGAGTAGAAGATGATCTCCAGCCAGGGCACGCTGGTCTTGACGGCCACGTAGTCGAAGATCATCGGGGCGTCGGGGTTGGCTTCATTATAGGCGTCCACAAACTCGGTGATCTTGCCGGTGTTGAAGTCACCACCGTAGGGCAGCTTATAGCTGACGTAGACGGTGCCGCCGTTGGCGGGCAGTTCGTCATCATCGTCCTGGCTGCCGCTGAGGTTGGTCAGCAAGCCGCCAGACGGCAGATCTGCCGTGGAGGACGTATCCTCCGGCAGGGGCATCTTACCCTCTTTAAGCCACATCTCCAGGACGTTGGTGTTGCGGTCCAGCCGGTAAGAGGTCACCTGCTGATTCTGGAAATAATAGTAGATGTCAGAGTAATTGACATGCTTGGAAGCCGAAGCCGCCACCAGCGGCGAGAGACTTACGAAAAGCAGTACCACTACCATGAGCACGGCAACCAGCAGGATGCCGCTGAAACGAGGTTTGCGCTGCAAGAAATCAACTCCTAAAATCCGGCGCGAGGCCGAACGATTTTACGCCCACCCGGGCTTTACTTGGAATACACTTCCGGCTTGAGGACACCGACATACGACAGATTGCGATATTTTTCGTTATAGTCGAGGCCGTAGCCGACAACGAACTCATCAGGAACTTCAAAGCCGCAGTAATCCGGCTCAATGTCCGCCTTGCGGCGGCTGGGTTTGCTGAGGATGGTGCAGATCTTAACGCTGTTGGGGTTGCGCATCTTCAGCATCGGCACCAGGTGAGACAGGGTGATGCCGGTGTCCAGGATGTCTTCGACGATCAGCACGTCCTTCCCGGAGAGGTCGGCGTCCAGATCCTTGATGATCTTGACAAGGCCCGTGGAGGACGTGTTGGCTCCGCCGTAGCTGGAAACGACCATAAAGTCGATGCCGCACGGGATGCTGACAGCCCGCATCAGGTCCGCCATAAAGACGACCGAACCTTTTAAAATGGAAACCAGCAGCAGATTCTTGCCTGCATAGTCCTTGCTGATCTGCGTGCCCAGCTCAGCCACGCGGGTCTTGAGCTGTTCTTCCGAGACGAGGATATGGTCAATATCCCGATCCATGACACTCTGCATAGTTTATGCCTCCCCTGTTTTTTCCGTCCGCACCGTCAGCACTTCATGTGTATACACATCGGGGGCGCAGCCTTCGGCAAAGCCGCTGCCCCAGAGCCAGAGCACCTCACTGCCGCTGGCCAGCAGCGGCAGCAGCGCCCGCTCATCCAGCGGGACGCCCAATTCGTTGTAATATTTTTTGAGTGTTTTACGTACATGTCTGCCAGCCGGGCGGAAACTGTCCCCCGGCTGCCGTGTGCGCAGCATAACATTCTCTTGTATTTTAGCACAATCCGCGCAACAGTTTAAGTCTTTTTTGAAAATTGGTTGATTTTTTAGAAATTCTTCATACTTTACGCGCCGAAATTCCACAAAATAACCACCCGGAAGGCTAAAACTGCCCTCGCTAAGGGGCTGCGGTGGAGCCGGCGGCGTTTTTATGCCCTGCGGGGTCAGGCGCAGCAGCACGCCGTTTTTGATCTTATAGGTCACTTCCGGCGTCAATTGCAGGGCACCTTCCCGCTGCAAAACAAGGAAACGCAGAAGGTTTACATACTTTTCTTCGGCATCCCGCACAGGGCTGATAAGCGCATGCAGCGCTGCATCCAGCACCGGGCCGCGGGCGCGGCAGAGGGTCTCTACCTCATAGCCGCCCGGCACAGCAGCCGCCTGCAAAAGCGCAGCTGCTTCGGCAGTCAGCCAATCATCCAGTGCCCGCATCTGGCGGCACAGGCGGGCGATTGCCTGCTCCGCCGCCGGGTTGACGCTTTGCAGCGCCGGCACCACCGTGTGGCGGATGCGGTTGCGGGCGTAAAGGTCGTCGGCGTTGGTCTCATCCTGCACATAGTTTTGCCCAAGGGCGGCACAGTATGCCTCGGTATCGGCGCGGGTCAGGCACAGGCAGGGGCGGCGGTAGATGCCGCGGCAGGGCGGGATACCTGCCAGCCCGTGCAGGCCTGTCCCCCGCGCCATGCGGAACAAGAGCGTCTCCGCCTGGTCAGAGCAGGTGTGGGCCGTGGCAATCAGCGCTTCTTCCCGCGCGGCCAGCTGGTCGAACCAGGTATAGCGCAGCTCCCGCGCCCATTCCTCACTGGGCTGGGGCGGGATGGGCACACCCTCTTTCTCGGCATCATACAGGAACAGTTCTACCCCGTTCCGGCGGCAGAACGCCGTGACAAAGTTGGCGTCAGCCCGGGCCGACGCACCGCGGATACCGTGGTTGACGTGGGTGGCCAGCACTTCGATGGCCAAGTCTTTGCGCCGCCGAAGCAAAAAAAGCAACAAAGCCATAGAGTCTGCTCCACCGGAGTAGGCTGCAATGACTCTGTCGCCAGACTTGAACAGACCCTGCTGGCGGCAGTAGGCCAACAGAGTCTCCTCGATACACTGTACAGTTTTTTCCGCGTCAGTACTCATGGCTCACATCCAGGTTGCTGAAGCGGGTATGCGCGCCGTCCCAGCCCAGGCGCACAACGCTGGTCTCACCGTGACGGTTCTTTGCCACGATGCACTCGGCCTCGTTCTCGTTGGCCTGGCTGTCCTCGCCGTTTTGGGAGTTGTAGTAGGCCGCACGGTAGAGGAACAACACGACATCGGCGTCCTGCTCGATAGAGCCGGAATCACGCAGGTCGGAAAGCTGGGGGCGGTGGTCCGAACGGCCGGTAGTCTTTTCCGCCGCACGGGAAAGCTGCGACAGAGCGATGACCGGGACGTTCAGCTCCTTGGCCATGATCTTCAGGTTTCGGGTAATATCACTGATTTCCTGCACGCGGCTCTCGGTGCGCTTGGCACTCTGCATCAATTGCAGGTAGTCGATGATGACAAGGCCGATCTTTTCCTTTTTGGGGTTCTGGTTGATGGTGCGGATCTTCGCCTTGATCTCCGGCACCGAAATGCCGGAGGAATCGTCCATATAGATGGGTGCGTTATACAAAAGCGACGTAGCCTGGGCAAAATCGTTCCAGTCGGAGTTGTTCAGACGGCCGGTACGGAATGCCTGGCTGTCGATGTTGGCAGTGCTGGAAAGAATACGGTCGGTCAGCTGTTCGCAGGTCATTTCCAAGCTGAAAATGATGGTTGGAACCTTCTGCTGACGCGCCACGTTGGTGGCGATGTTCAGCGCGAAGGAGGTCTTGCCCATACCGGGGCGGGCGGCCAGAATGATAAGGTCCGAACGGCCCAGGCCGGTAAGCACGGTGTCCAGGTAGTTGAAGCCTGTGGGGATACCGGCGAACTTGTCGCGGTCAGCACCGCTCAGCTTCTGCATGGTGTCGATAACTTCCAGGATGGATTCCCGGATGGTCTTGACGCCGGATTTATCGCGGCCGCTGCGGATGTCATAAATCTTCTGCTCGGCACTTTCCAGCAGCATGTCGGCATCCTCGCCGGAGGATGTCTCGCTCAAAATGCTGCGGGCGGCTTCGATCAGGCGGCGGGCCTGGTACTTTTCCCGGACGATCTTTAAGTAGGAATCGACGTTGGAGATAGCCGGGACCGTCTCGGCCAGGTGGGTAACGTAGACCTTGGCATCGTCTGCACCGGCAAAGGTGCCGTTGTTGCCCAGGGCGTTGACCAGCGTGATGAGGTCGACGGCTTCGCTCTCGGTGTAAAGAGAGCGCATCGTCTCGTAGACGGCGCGGTTCTGATCCGAATAGAACATTTCAGGTTCCATATCGGTGATGAGGCGGTTCAGCACCGTTTCATCCATCAGGGCGGCGCCCAGCACGCTCTGCTCGGCCTGCATGTTGTAGGGCATCTGGATGCCCAGACTGGACAGGCTCAATTCTTCATTTCTCGGCATGGCAGACTCCCCTCCTTTTGCCTGTGAAGTTGGTTGGCTTTACAGTTCTTCCACTTTCAGTTTGAACGGTGCGACAACGCCGGCATACAGGCGCACAGCGGCGTCATAGCTGCCAAACTCCTTGATGGCGGACGGCAGCTCGACTTTTTTCTTGTCGATCTCGGTGCCGGTCAGCTGGGTCAGCAGTTCAGCGACTTCTTTGCCGGTGACCTTGCCGTACAGCTTGCCGGAGGCACCGCCCTTGACTTTGGCGGTGACGACCTGGCCCTTGATCTTGGCGGCCAGCTCCTCGGCAGCCGTGCGGGCTTCTGCCTCATGGTGGGCCTTGGCCTCGCTCTTGGTGCGGGCCTGGTTCAGGGCAGCGGCGTCTGCGGGGGCAGCCAGGCCGCGGGGGAACAGAAAGTTGCGGGCGTAACCGTCCGAAACCTCATGGATCTCGTCTTTTTTACCGATGGTCTTGACATCCTGTTTCAGAATGATCTTCATATAGATTCCCTCCGTATGTCTCTATTTTTACCGTGCCGCGTCCTGCTGGGCAGCCTGGGCGGCGCGGTAAATGTCAATTTGTTCACGGATGCGCGTTTCGGCATCCTGCAGGGTACAGTCATGCAGCTGGGCACCGGCCATCATCAGGTGACCGCCGCCGCCCAAGGGCTCCAGAATAACCTGCACGTTCAAGGCGCCCATACTGCGGGCAGAGATGTTGACGCCGCCGTTTTTGGCGACAGCCACAAAGCTGGCGTCCACGCCGTTGATGGTCAGCAGATCGTTGGCCGCCATGGGCAGCACTACGTTCATGCCGGCATCCAGCTCCTCCGAGAGGGCGATGGCACAGCCTTTGTAAATGTAGGCGCTTTCCACAATGTGGGCGCGGGCCTCGTACTCCTCTTTCGAGGTGTTGAACAGCAGCTTGGTATCGGCGGTCTGGGCGCCGCGGCTGCGCAGCCAGGCGGCAGCCTCAAAGGTGCGCACGCCCACATGCAGCGCAAAGCTGCGGGTGTCCAGCATGATGCCGGCCAGCAAGGCCTGGGCTTCCAGCGCGGTGATGTTATCCTCTTTGGGCAGGAACTGCAGCAGTTCACACACCAGTTCGCTGGCGCTGGAGGCGTAAGGCTCGTGGTAGAGCAGCAGCGGGTTGTCGATATGGCCGACCGCCATGCGGTGGTGATCAATGACAACAACGCGCTTGCACCTTTCGTAGATTTTCTGGCTTTCCAGCAGGCGCTTCTGGTAGGTATCCACCACGATCAGCAGCGTGCGGGGCGTGATAACATCCAGCGTTTGGTCCGGCAGGATGAAGTTGTGTCCCTCGCCTGCATCGATGAAAGTCTTCAGCAGCGGGCCAGCCAGGGTGGCGTCGCTGTTGACGGCGATGACTGCCGGGACGCCGCAGATCTTGCAGATGCGCAGCACACCGATGGCCGATCCGATGGCATCCAGGTCGCTCATGCGATGGCCCATGATGATGACGCTGTCGCTCTTTTTGATAAGGTCGCACAAGGCGTTGGCGATGATGCGGCTACGCACATGACTGCGCTTTTCGACACCGTGGGAGATACCTCCGTAGAATTCAAAGCCGTCTACGGTCTTGACAGCCGCCTGGTCGCCGCCTCGGCCGAGGGCAATATCGATGCTCTCACGGGCCATCTGGTGACATTCCTGCAAAGTTTTGCCGCCGTGACCTACGCCGATGGACAGCGTGGTAAAGCCGCCGGGATGCAGCGCGCGCACCTGGTCAAGAATTTCAAACCGTTCCTGCAGCATCCAGTGGATGTCGCGTTCCTCCACTACCGCAATGTAGCGGCTATTGGAGATCTTGCGCAGGAAACCGGTGCTTTTGGCGATGTACGCTTCCAGCAGACTGTTGATAGCTTCCAGCTCCTTGGCCTGCTCGCTGTCCTTCATGTCGTCGAACAGTTCATCGTAGCTATCGATCACGATGATCAGGCAGGCAGGGCGGCTGGCGGTGTATTCCTCCAGCGTTTGTTTATAAACGGTATCGTCCACAAGGTAGACGATGTTGGTCCCGCGGCTGCCCTTGGCGGCGCCTGCGTAGGCGGTGAACCGCTTGTCCCCTACACTCAAGTCCTGACCGTGGGGGCGGCTGCAGACCGCAAGGTCCAGTTCCGGGAAAAGCCGGTCGATAGGCCGGGTCACGGCATCGGTGCCGTTCAGCACTTTCTCCCGGAAGATAGTATTATACCACAGCACGCGGCCGTCTGCAATCAGCATCGTGGGGATGGGCAGGCCGGTCAGGCTGTACTGGATGCGGCTGTTCTCAAAGTCCGTACTGCAAAGGTTTTTGGCCACAAAGGTGCGCAGACGGCGGCGCTGATACCACAGTACGCCCAGCGCTGCAACGACCAGCACGGCCGGGGCAATGAGCCATTTGGGCGACAGCAACGCCACCGGCACGGCCAAAGCCGCGCAGGCAATGAGCAGCAGCAGGATGACCGCTGCCAGATCCAGGCCTTGCTTTTGCTTCATGGCAAATCCCTCACATTTTTACATCAGTTTGGGGTGGTTTTACACTTCCAGCAGGATAGGCAGAATCATCGGGCTGCGCTTGGTCTTGCGGTAGATATAGCTGGAAAGTGCCTCGCGCACACGGGCCTTGACGCTGGCCCAATCGTGCATATTGTCGCTCAGGCTGCGGTCCAGGGCCATCTCTACCTGCATGCGGGCACCGTCCATCAGTTCCTCGCTCTCGCGGACATAGACGAAGCCGCGGCTGACAAGATCCGGACCGGACAGCACCTGGCCGGTGGAACCATCCACAGCAGCCGTCACGATGATGATGCCATCCTCGGACAGGTGGTGGCGGTCACGCAGGACCACATTGCCCACATCGCCCACGCCGTAGCCATCCACCATGACAGCGCCGGCGGTAACAGTGTTCTCCACGGTCATGCCGTCGGCAGACAGGCGGATGTTCTGGCCGTTCTCGGCGATATAAATGTTCTGCTTCGGGATATAGCCCAGGTGCTCGGCCGTCTCGGCGTGGCGCTTGAGCTGCTTGAACTCACCGTGCACGGGCAGGAAGTACTGCGGGTGCGCCAGAGTCAGCATAAGCTTCTGTTCTTCCTGGCAGGCGTGGCCCGAAACATGGGTGTCGTACATGTTCTCGTAGATGACCTCGGCCCCCAGGGCCAGCAGGCCGTTGACGACCTTGGTAACGGTCTTTTCGTTGCCGGGGATGGGACGGGCCGAGATGATGATAAAGTCGTTGGGGCCGACCTTGACCTGACGGTGGCTGGCCTGCGCCATGCGGGACAGCGCAGACAGCGGCTCGCCCTGGCTGCCGGTGGTAATGAGCACGACCTTTTCCGGCGGGTACTTGTTGATCTCCTCGATGGGGATCAGCACATTGTCAGGGGCATGCAGGTACCCCAGTTCGCGGGCCATCTCGGTGTTGGAGACCATGCTGCGGCCGCTGACGGCCACCTTGCGGCCCGACTCAATGGCCAGGTCGATGATCTGCTGCACGCGGTAGATGTTTGAGGCAAAGGTCGCCACGATGATGCGGCGCTTGCCTGCCTTGCCGAACAGGCCGCGCACGCCCTCGGCCACCGTCTGCTCCGTCGCGGTAAAGCCCGGGCGCTCGGCGTTGGTGGAGTCGGACAGCAGAGCCAGCACGCCCTTGCGGCCGTACTCGGCAATGGTGGACAGGTCGGTGACGGCATCGCCGGACAGCGGCGTATAGTCGACCTTGAAGTCGCCGGTGTGGATGACCACGCCCGCCGGGCACTCGATGGCGAAAGCCAGCGCGTCGGGGATAGAGTGGTTCACGTGAATGGGTTCGACGGTGAAGCAGCCGAGCTTGACCTTCTGGCGGGGGCGGATCTCGTGGAAGACGGCGCTGGAAGCCAGGCCGTGTTCCTCGAGCTTATTCTTGATGAGGCCGATGGTCAGTCGGGCGGCGTAGATCGGCACGTTGAATTTTTTGAGCAGGTACGGCAGGCTGCCGATGTGGTCCTCGTGTCCATGGGTGATGAACAGGCCCTTGATGCGGTCCTTGTTCTCCAGCACGTAGGTGAAATCCGGGATGACCAGATCGACGCCGAACATATCCGCATCCGGGAAGACGAGGCCGCAATCGACCAGGATCATATCGCCCTGGCACTCATACAGGGTGATGTTTTTGCCGACTTCACCCAAGCCGCCCAGCGGGCAGATATGCATGGGGATGGCCGGGGTCATCTCGTAGTGGGGGGCATTATTATTCTGCTGGGGCTTGCGGCCGCGGCGCTGCTGGTGCGGAGCCTGACCCTCCCCCTGCGGTGTGTTACGGGGGCGGCGCGGGCGCGGTGCAGGCACGGATTGTGCCGGGGCCTGGGCAGCTTCGGCAGCGGCCGGGCGGGCAGGACGGCGGCGGGGCTTATTGGCCGGGGTGCTATTCTCCTGCTGGGGCTTATTCTGATGATTCTGGCGCGGGGCGCGGCGCGGTGCACCGGCCTTGTCGGTGCCAGAATAGTTGTTATTTTTACGCTTAGGCTTGAATTCTTCCATGAAAACCTCCGATTCTCGTCTAGCAGGACTGACGTATACCGCTCTGTACACGCCGACATTTCCTGCGCCTGTTTGCGATTTATGTATTTTTGCTAAAGGGTGGGTCTACCCTTATAAGACAGTGGCTGGGCGCGAAGAGCCCACCTGAAAAGGTGCGGCCGGGCCCGGTTTCATACACAACATTGCAATTACTATTTATTATAAACGGATTGTGGTTACTTGTCAAACGCCTTGCCATCTTTGCAGGGACACGCTATAATAAATAGTATTACCGGATCATGGGAGATTACGAATGAAACAGATTGAAATTTATACCGACGGCGCGTGCAGCGGCAACCCCGGCCCCGGCGGCTGGGGGGCCATTTTGCGGTTCCGTACCGCACAGAAAGTGTACGAGAAGGAGCTTTCCGGCGGCGAAGCCAACACCACCAACAACCGCATGGAGATGACCGCCCTGCTGGAAGCCCTGCGCCAGTTGAAAGAGCCCTGCGCCATCGATTTGTACAGCGACAGCCAGTATGTCATCAACGGGCTGGAAAAAGGCTGGGCCAAGGGGTGGCGCGCCCGCGGCTGGAAAAAAGCCGACAAGTCCCCCGCCCTGAACCCTGACCTGTGGGCCCCGCTTTTGGAAGAAAGCGAAAAGCACAAGATTACCTACCACTGGCTGAAAGGCCACGCCGGCCACCCCGAAAACGAGCGCTGCGACCGCATGGCCGTGGAGCAGAGCAAAAAGTACGGCGGCCGCCAGGCATAACGCGCCCTCTAACTATAAAATAAGGAGAAAGACAATGGATGGTTTCAACACCTTTGAAAAGCAGGACAAAGTGCTGCTGGGGCTGAACAGTGGCGCTGATGCCGCAGCAGCCTACCGCATTTTGCAGCAGCAGGGCTTTGCCGTGCTGACCTTTACTGCCGAAGATACTGCCGACTCCCCCGCCGCCCCGGCCACGCTGCTGCCGCTGCTGGCCGAGCAGGCCGCCAAACTGGACTGCGCCTTTATCGCCACCGGGCATTATGCCCGCATTGAAGTGGACGAGGGCGGCGTGTCCCACATCATTACCGCTGTGGATGCCGAGGCTGACCAGAGTGCCCTGCTGGCTGACCTGCCGCAGGAATTACTGGCCAAGCTGGTGCTGCCCCTGGGCGAGTTCAGCAAGGCGGATGCCGCCGAGATCGCCGCTGCCAAAGCGGAATAACCTTGCTGCAAAAGTAAAACAAAATATGCAAAAAGCAGATGTACCGCAACGGGTGCATCTGCTTTTGTTTTGCGATTATTTTTTGAAGAACGGCGTAAAGTCGAAGGTGGCAAAGTAGTCGGCCGGGGTCTCGGCACGGCGAATCTTCTGGAAGGAGCCGTCCGGTTTCAGCAGCACCTCGGCGCTGCGCAGCTTGCCGTTGTAGTTGTAGCCCATCGAGAAGCCGTGGGCACCGGCATCGTGGATAAAGAGGATGTCGCCCTTGTCGATTTCAGGCAACATGCGGTCGATGGCAAACTTATCGTTATTCTCGCACAGGCCGCCGACCACATCGTACTTGTGGTCGCAGGGAGCGTCCTCCTTGCCCAGCACGGTGATGTGGTGGTAGGAGCCGTACATGGCCGGGCGCATCAGGTTGGCGGCACAGGCGTCGACACCGATATACTCCTTATAAATGTGCTTTTCGTGGATGGCGGTGGTAATGAGGGCACCGTAGGGTGCCAGCATGAAGCGGCCCATCTCGGTAAAGATGGCTACATCGCCCATCCCAGCGGGCACGAGGATCTCCTCAAACTTTTTGCGCACGCCTTCGCCGATGGCGGCGATGTCGTTGCTGCGCTGGTCGGGGCGGTAGGCAATGCCCACGCCGCCGGACAGGTTGATGAACTTAATCCTGGCGCCGGTGCGCTTGTGCAGACGGACGGCCAGTTCAAACAGGATGCCGGCCAGCTTGGGATAATAGTCATCGGTGACGGTGTTGCTGGCGAGGAAGGAATGGATGCCGAACTCCTCAGCGCCCAGTTTCATCAGGCGGGTGTAGGCTTCGGCCATCTGGTCCTCGCTCATGCCGTACTTGGCGTCGCCGGGGTTATCCATGATGCCGTTGCCCAGCTCAAACACACCGCCCGGATTGTAGCGGCAGCAAACGGTCTTGGGGATACCGGCCGTTTCTTTGAGGAAGTCCACATGGGTCAAATCGTCCAGGTTGATGTAAGCGCCCAGCTCGTAGGCTTTCTGCATGTCCTGCGCCGGCGTCTCGTTGGAGGAAAACATGATGTCGCTGCCGGTAAAGCCGCAGGCCTCGCTCAGTAGCAGCTCGGTGTAGCTGGAGCAGTCGACGCCGCAGCCCTCCTCCTGCAGAATTTTCAGGATGTAAGGGTTCGGGGTGGCCTTGACGGCAAAGTACTCCTTGAAGCCTTTATTCCAGCTGAATGCGGCGTTGACCTTGCGGGCGTTCGCGCGGATACCGGCCTCATCGTACAGGTGGAAGGGCGTGGGGATCTCAGCGGCAATGGCCCGTGCCTGGGCCAGCGTGACAAACGGCTTTTTCTGCGGCATAACTACTCTTTCCTTTCCCAACTATGATGTTGTTATTATACGCCGTTTGCAGGGTTTCGGCAATAGGTATGGAAAAATATACAGGAATATGCAAAACAGCCGTCCCGTGGTGGGGCGGCTGTTTCAGTGCAGCAGCTTGTAGGGGCGCACATTGTGCGCCCGCGGGCCGATGCAAGCATCGGCCCCTACAGAATGTGGCGCGAACGCCGTAGGGGCGGATTCCATATCCGCCCGCATTACAGCGCCGGTTCGTGGTCTGGGCTGGGATTTTGCATGTGCAGGCGGGCGGCCAGCAGGCGGTTGTCCAACTGGCGGCAGGTCCAGCGGTAGGCCGGGTACAGGAAGATGCAGGCCGCGATCCAGGCGGCAGGGTTGGCCAGTTCGGCGCCAAAGTAGCCCAGCATCGGCACCAGCACGATGGCCACGGCGGTACGGGCGATCATCTCGGCCACGCCGGCCATCATGGCCAGCGTGGAGAAGCCCAGGCCCTGGATGCTGTAACGCCAGACGATCAGCGCACCCAGCGGCACGAAAAACACGCTGTTCCAGAAGAGGTACTCGCGCCCCATGGCGACGATCTCCACCTCGGTGGTCGTGTCGAGGAAGAGGGACATGACGGCTACATCGGCAAAATGCAGGATAAGAGCCGAAGCAATGCTGTAGACGGTGGCGATCAGCAGTGCGCTGGTAACGCCTTTGCGCACGCGGTCCATCCTGGCAGCACCCAGGTTCTGGCCCGAGTAGGTGGCCATGGCCGTGCCGATGCTCTCCAACGGGACGGTCAGCAGGTTCATCGTCTTGCTGGCGGCGGTGACGGCGGCGACAGCCGTGCTGCCCAGCACGTTGACGGCCCACTGCATGATAACGCTGCCGATGGCCGTGATGCTGCACTGCAGGCCCATCGGCACGCCGATGCCCATCAGGCGGGTGCAGGCGCGCTTACTGAAGGCGAGCTCGCCTTTCTGCATATGCAGCACCTCAAACTTGCGGCACAGGAAGCCGAAGCTGACCACGCCGGAGATGGCCTGGGAAATATCGGTGGCCAGCGCTGCGCCGAGGATGCCCATCTTGAACGGCACAATGAACAAAAGATCCAGGCCGATGTTCAGGGCACTGGTCAGGATCAGGAAGTACAGCGGCGTTTTGCTGTCGCCCAGGGCGCGCATGATGCCGGCGACCATGTTGTACAAAAAGATGAACGGGATGCTGGCGAAGATCCAGCCAATATAGATGACCGCGCCGTCCAGGATGTCCTCAGGCGTCTGCATCAGCACCAGCAGCGGGCGGGTCAGGGTCACCGTGGTGATGGTAAGCACTACGCTGAATGCGATGCACAGCCAGGCGGCATTAGCCACATGGCGGCGCAGGTCGCTGTAATCCCGTGCGCCGAACAGCTGGGCGATGGGGATGGCAAAACCATTGCAGATGCCAATGACGAAGCCCAGGATCAGGTAGTTGATGGAGCCGGTGGAACCGACCGACGCCAGCGCACTGACGCCGCAGAAACGGCCCACGATGATGGTATCTGCCAGCGCGTAAAACTGCTGGAACAGGTTGCCCAGCACAAGCGGCAGGGTGAAGAACAGGATCACTTTCAGCGGGCTGCCGCCGGTAAGGTCTTTTGTCATAGTGCGTTTATTCCCTCTATACTCTCTACTTTCCAAAATGCGTTCTCTATCACTGCGGCCCTTATAAATACCGCGGCTGTTATTATAGCACGCGCGGCGGCAAAATCAAGGGGTGAAACCATGCAAATTTTGCGTTTTTTCGCAAGAAAACCGCCCTGCAGAGAACACTGCAGAGCGGTGGGGTTGCTGTAGGCTGTCAGGCGGCCGGTTCCCTGTTAGTCGTTGGAGGAAATGTCGGTGCCGAAGTACTTCTCGCTCAGTTTTTTCAGCCGGCCGGAGGCACGCAGCTCGTCAATGGCGGTGTTGATAGCCTCACGCAGGGTGGCGGTCTCGTCGCCCTTGCGCAGCGGGATAGCCACCTCGTTGGCGTCCTGGGTCAGGACTGCGATCTTGACGTTGGCGTCGGGATGCTCTTTGGTGTAGTCGTAGAAGGTAACCTCAGCGTTCAGGGTAGCATCGATGCGGCCGCTGTTCAGCAGTTCGAAGGTCTGGTTCAGGTCGTCCACGCCGGTAACGTCGGCGCCGTACTGCTCAGCCAGCTGGGCGTAGGTGCTGGAGATGGTGTTGGCGGTTTTTTTGTCCTTCAGGTCTTCCAGGCTGTTGATGGTGTCGTTATCACCCTTGGTGATGACGGCGGTGCGGTTGTAGGCGTACGGCTCGGAGAAGTCGTATTTCTCGGCGCGCTCCTCGGTGATGTCCACGCCGTTGACCATGATGTCGTAACGGCCAGCGTCCAGACCGGCCAGCAGGCCGTCCCACTCGCCCTCGATGAACTCCGGCTCAACGCCCAGCTTCTCGGCGATCAGGGTAGCAACTTCCACGTCATAGCCGACGAGGTTGTCGTTTTCATCGTGGTAGGTCCAGGGGGCCCAGGTGCCCTCCATGGCGACGGTGATGGTGCCGCGCTCCCGGATCTGGCTCAGCAGGTCGGCAGAAGCGGCGGTATCAGTGGTGGCGCTGTCGGCGGCGGAATCAGCAGCCGGGGCAGCGGAAGAAGCGGCAGAGCTGCCGCAGCCAGCCAGCACGGCGGCGGAAATAGCGGCGGTCAGGGCCAGGGCGGTGATCTTTTTACGGTTCATCAGGTAAAACTCCTTTGTTTGTAATTCTGCAGGAACTCCTGGGTGCGGGGCTGCTGCGGGTTGGTGAAGAAAGTTTCGGCGTCGGCCTGCTCCACGATGACGCCGGCGTCCATAAAGACAACGCGGTTGGCCACATGGCGGGCAAAGTCCATCTCGTGGGTGACGACCAGCATCGTGCGACCTTCATCGGCCAAACGGCGCATGACGGTCAGCACCTCGCCGGTCAGCTCGGGGTCGAGGGCCGAGGTCGGCTCGTCGAAATAGAGGATCTCCGGGTCGTAAGCGATGGCGCGGGCAATGGCCACGCGCTGCTGCTGGCCGCCGGAAAGCTGGCTGGGATAGTGGTCGCAGCGGTCCCCCATGCCGACTTTATCCAGCGCGGCACAGGCGATCTCGTCGGCCTGGTGCTTGTCCATCTTGCGGGCAATGACAAGGCCCTCGGTCACGTTTTGCAGCGCGGTCTTGTTGGCGAACAGGTTGTAGTTTTGGAACACAAAACCGGTGCGGCGGCGCAGGGCGTGGACCTGGGCGTGGGTGATGCGGCTCAGCTCCACCTGCTGGCCGTCAAAGACCATGGTGCCGGCATCGGCATGCTCCAGAAAGTTCATGCAGCGCAGAAGCGTTGTTTTGCCGCTGCCGCTGGAGCCGAGGACGGCCACGACATCGCCCTTCTGGATATTGAGATCGATGCTCCTCAAGACATGCAGGTCACCGAAGGATTTTTGCAGATCATGGATTTCCAGCATCGTATCAACTCCTTTGTGCGCCGCGGCGGTTCAGCAGCTTCTCGCCCCAGGCCTGCACGCGGGTCAGCACCGTGCAGAACAGCAGGTAGACAAGGCCGACCTCCAGATAGAGGGCCAGCGGCTCGTAGGTGCGGGCGACGATGCGCTGGGTGGTCATGAACATTTCGGTCACGGTGATATTGGCTGCCAGAGAGGTATCCTTGACCATGGCGATCAGGGAGTTGGCCAGCGTGGGGAACGCCGTGCGCAGGGCTTGCGGCAGAATGATGCGCCACATGATCTGCATATAGCTCATGCCCACGCACTGCCCTGCTTCCAGCTGGCCCTTGGGCACCGATTCCAGCGCCGCGCGGATGGTCTCGGCACCGTAAGCACCCTCGTTGATGGAAAACACCAGCACCGCCGCCGGGAATGGCTCGATGAGGATGCCGACGCCCGGCAGGCCGTAGAACACTACAAACAGCTGCACCAGAATAGGCGTGCCGCGGATGATCCAGATGTACAGGCGGGCCAGCTTGGTAAGTATCGGCACCTGGGCAAACTGCACCAGCGCCACCGCCACGGAGATGACAAGAGAAATAGAAAAGGACAGCGCCGTCAACGGGATGGTGACGGTAATGCCGGGGATCAGGATCTTAAAAAAGGAATCCGCCAATATCTGGGCAAGGCGTTCTGTCATGATGGGGATGTTCCCTCCTTGGGGCTTTATTTCCTACTTTTTTGGTATGCTTGCAAAATCAACTGCTCTATCATACATGCAGCCGTCGGGTTTGTCAAGGCCGCAGGTCTTCAACCTGCCATAAAACTATAACATGGAACCGAGGTTTAAGTTCAAGTGACATTTTTGCTGCTTTTGTTTAATTTTTGCAGTGTCTCTCCCTCATACACAAAAAGCCTGCGACAGGAAACCTGTCGCAGACTTTTACGCTTGGAGCTGGTAGCCAGACTTGAACTGGCGACCTGCTGATTACGAATCAGCTGCTCTACCAACTGAGCCATACCAGCACACAAGGGCAACAAGACTATTATACTGATTTTTCGGCATAAGTCAAGTGCCCCGCGGCAAAATTTACGGTTTTGGCCGGGTTTAACGGTTTACACTTCCGGGAACGGGAACTTTTCTTTATCGTGGACGCTGATGTCGCGGCCAAGCTGGACTTCCATCACTTTCAGTTCGGTGTCGGCCACGATGGTGTGGCGGCTGCCGGCGGGCATTTTGACCACGTCCCCTGTCTGCACGATGGTCTTTACGCCGTCGACGATGGCATAGCCGCGGCCGGAGATGACCGTCCACACCTCATCCCGGCGGGCATGGCTGTGGTAGTTCATACGGTGGCCGGGGTTCAGCGTGATCTTGATGGTCAGGCTTTCGTCCTCCACGTCCAGCACGCGGAAGCTGCCCCAGGACTTCTCGGCAAACATGATCTGCTGGTCGATCTTGTCCACAAAGGGCTTGATGTAGCTGGACTGCTCTTTGTCGGAGACGAGGATGCCCTCGGGACTGGCAGAGACCACCACATCTTTCAGACCCATGCAGAGCACCGGCACATCCAGCTCGTTCAGCACATGCACGTTCTCGCAGGCGTCGTTTAAGATGGCTTTGCCGATCTTCGGCTCTTCCATCGCCTCGGTCAGGGTGTTCCAGGTGCCCATGTCCTTCCACTGGCCCGCAAAGCGCATGACCTGAATTTTGGACTCGTGCTCGACCACGGCGTAGTCGAAGCTGATCTTGTTCAGCGTTTCGTACTTATTGAAGAGGTCCTGATGGTCGGTGAAGTCGATGAGCTCATGGGCGCGGTCCAGCACGTAGCCCAGGCGGTAGGCAAAGACGCCGCCGTTCCACAGCGCGCCCCGGGCGATGTACTGCTCCGCCGTTTTGGCGTCGGGCTTCTCCTTAAAAGTGCGCACCGGGCTGACGGAGCCAGCACTTTCGGGGATGATGTAGCCGTATTTCTCGCTGGGATAGGTCGGTTCAATGCCCATCAGGGAGAGGTTGGCCCCGCCCTTTTCAGCCAGGTCAGACAGCTGCTTGAGAGCCTCGAAGTAGTCGTTATTGACATAGGGGTCCACCGGGCAGACTACGACGGGCTCGTCCGGGCCGACGCCCTTTACATCATGCAGGTAGGCCGTGGCCAGGGCGATTGCCGGGAAGGTATCGCGGCGGCAGGGCTCAACGCAGACGCCCACCGAGTCACCCAGCTGGTTATGGATGGCCGACACCTGGGTCTTGCTGGTGGCGATGGTAACGCTGGCGTCCTTGTCCACCTCGGTGATCTGGCGGTAGACGCGCTGGACCATCGACTCGTAGCCGTCGGCGGTCTTGAAAATTTTGATGAACTGCTTGGAGCGGATGTCATTGGACAGCGGCCACAGGCGTTTGCCGGAGCCGCCGGAAAGCAGGATAATATTCATGCAATCTCCTTTTTAACGCTCGGCGCGCATCGGGTTATGCAGGAAGTCCTCGTAGGAAAGGCGCAGGCCGTCTTCCAGCTCGGTCTTGTAGGTCCAGCCCAGCTTGGTCGCTTTGCTGACGTCCAGCAGCTTGCGGGGGGTGCCGTTGGGCTTGGAGGTATCCCACTTGATCTCGCCGGTGTAGCCGACGACCTTAGCCACCAACTCGGTCAGTTCCTTGATGGTCAGTTCCTTTCCGGTGCCGGCGTTGACGGTCTCGTTGCCGGAGTAGTTATTCATCAGGAAGACGCACAGGTTGGCCAGGTCGTCCACATACAGGAACTCGCGCAGCGGGCTGCCATCGCCCCAGCAGGTGACGCTCTCGACGCCGTTGACCTTGGCTTCGTGGAAGCGGCGGATGAGGGCGGGTACCACATGGCTGTGGGTGGGATGGTAGTTATCGTTGGGGCCGTAGAGGTTGGTGGGCATGACGCTGATATAGTCAGTGCCGTACTGACGGTTCAGAAACTCGCAGTATTTCAGGCCGCTGATCTTGGCCAGGGCGTAGGCCTCATTGGTCTTTTCCAACTCGCTGGTCAGCAGGCAGCTTTCCTGCATGGGCTGGGGCGCCATGCGGGGGTAGATGCAGGAAGAACCCAGGAATTCCAGCTTTTTGCAGCCGTTCTGCCAGGCGGAGTGGATAGCGTTCATCTCCAGCGTCATGTTATAGTACATGAAGTCGGCCAGGGCCTCCTGGTTGGCAACGATGCCGCCCACCTTGGCCGCTGCCAAAAAGACATACTCCGGCTTTTCGGCGGCGAAGAAATCCTCCACATCCTGCTGGCGGCAGAGGTCCAGTTCCTTATGGGTACGGGTGATGATATTGGTATAGCCCTGGCGCTGCAGTTCCCGCACGATGGCGCTGCCCACCATGCCGCGATGCCCGGCTACATAGATCTTTGCGTTTTTCTCCATCATAATTGCATATTCCTCCCGCTTCAGCGCGGCAAAATTTGGAGTGTTGATTTACTCCTAATGTAAAATTACTATCATTTTCATTATATTCATCATATTCGTTATTTCCATTCCATTCATCGCATGATGAAAGTAATGAAAATGATGAAAATGATAGTGATGATAGTAATAATGATTATACTTATTTGATAACACCTTTTTCAAGGTATTCGGCCAGATTGGTCTGGATATGTTCCTCGGCGCGCTCGACAGCGACCTTCTTCATATCGTGGTCGACCATGATCTTGACCAGCTCGGCAAAGGTGGTCTTGGTGGGGTTCCAGCCCAGCTCGCGCTTGGCCTTGCTGGGGTCGCCCCAGAGGTTGACAACATCGGTGGGGCGGTAGAAGTCGGGGCTGACCTCGATGACGACCTTGCCGGTAGCCTTGTCGATGCCCTTCTCGTTCATGCCCTCGCCGACAAATTCCAGCTCGATGCCCACATCGTGGAAGGCCAGCTGGCAGAACTCACGCACCGAGTGCTGCTCGCCGGTGGCGATGACGAAGTCTTCGGGCTTTTTGTTCTGCAGGATCAGCCACATGCACTCGACATAATCCTTGGCGTAGCCCCAGTCACGCAGGCTGGACAGGTTGCCCAGGTAGAGCTTATCCTGTTTGCCCTGGGCGATGCGGGCGGCAGCCAGGGTGATCTTGCGGGTGACAAAGGTCTCGCCGCGGCGCTCGGACTCGTGGTTGAAGAG